>Ga0265594_1000430_pt1 | contig 35123 bp, 33 predicted proteins | sample saktaG_11_FD_190147 | JGI IMG/M metagenome (GOLD analysis project Ga0265594, IMG submission 190147) | Saline water microbial communities from Sakinaw Lake, British Columbia, Canada - sak_2011_5_24_80m | ecosystem: Environmental > Aquatic > Non-marine Saline and Alkaline > Saline ... | reverse complement strand
CTGTTTTATAGTCAATAGCTTCGCACCACTTCCAATGGCGTTTTCATATTAATTCCCATATGTGGACGTTCATTATTGTAGTAATGAATAAACTCTGGGATTTCTTTTTTCCACAATGAATAATCTCTTGGAATGCGATGCAAACATTCATCTTGAAGGGTACGAATAAATCTTTCTACATGGCCATTATCAGTTGGCCTTCTAACTCTTGAGTGCCTGTGTTTAGTTCCATGATACTCAATTACCTTAGTAAACCATTTTGAAAACTCGCTGCCATGATCTGTTTGTATGCATTGAAAAGAAAAAGGAGCTACTCTTTTTGCTTCACTTACAAACCTTGTACTTGCTCTACTAGTAGTGCGTTTAATGGGCTTAACAAAAGCCCAACGGCTGCAAACATCTATTAAGGCAAAAGCGCATAAACGGTCATTAGTAGAGCCCTCTATTACAGAATCAAGCTCAACTAATACTCCTGGTTTTTCAGGTAAAGGACGGACAGGATATTGATGCCATTTCTTCCATCTGGAATATTTAGTACAGCCATTACGCTTTAATATTCTTTTTACACTACTTAAACTAATATGGATATCTTCTTTTTTTAACTTGTAGTGAATAATCTCTGCGCATTGATCCCTTTCCTTTCTTATATCCAATACCCTAGAAACTATTTCATCAGATAATTGTTTGGGATGAGAATAAGGTCTACTGCTTTCTGTTGGAATTACTAATCTTCCATACTTTCCATAGCAAGGTTTTTTATGACTCCATCTAACAATGGTGCTATGTGAATATCCCATATACCTTGCTACCTTTCTTGTTGACCAACCTTTGTAGAGAAGCTTTATTGCTTCTATTCTTACTTGAGGAAGCTTAGGGTTATTTGTATATGCCATATACATATTATTTTACACTATGGGTGGTGCAAAGGTATTGAACCATAACAAAACCTTGACAGAATTGAAAGATTGTGGTATATTGTAAATAAGAAAATTGAACATTATAAATTGAATAAAAGCCCTTACTGAATAAAACCAATAAGGCAAAAGAGGAGAGAGTCCTGGCGAGTTGAAAAATAAGTCAGGAAGATTAGTTAAAAATATTTCTAACTAATTGTTGCGCGGCAAGCGGCTCTCTACGAGAGCCGTTTGTTATTTTAGATGGGGATTTAAAATACAATGTGCGACCTACTGGTTATCCAGTAGCATTTAGTAGGAATAAGGACAAAACAACCCCTTATCAAGTTGAAATTGTTTTTATCAAAATCAACTTGATGACAAAAACTTTTGTCCTAGGTAGGATTGTAAGTAATTTTCAACTACAAGTACACAGAAAACCTAACAAGGTAGTTGAGAAAAAACCCTTTCTACTTGTCTTATTTAAGAGTGAGACATCCCCAGCATTTTATAAACAAAGAGTATAAAATGCTGGGTAGCTTCACTCTTAAGAAGTTCTTTGAAAATAAATGAAAGCTCTTGGAAAAGGTATTGTGATTATTAAATCATTAGTAATTAGAATACCTTTTCTGAGGGTAAGTTTATTCTTTTTTTCTCTTGTTTCCGTCGAAGCTTCAGCGTCCTAAATGGGCAACGTCTGAAGATAGAGTGTGAACTTGAGAAAAAAGAGATAAACAAGAACCAAAAAAAAGGAGGGGGAAATGGCCCCTGAAATCAACACCCGCCGGAAAGCGGGGGAAAGGAGGGACGATATGAAGATCGTCCTAGCCGGACCTCCAAAGTCCGGCAAGAGTTGCCTGCGAGAGGGGCTAAAGCAGGCAGTTCGTGGAATTCCGGGGGCGCCGTACCCCTATATTATCACGGCGTGCCCAGACGGCGAGGGTGCTTGGTTCCAGGAAACTGTGAACCGGGACGCCCAGGAGGCCCGAAAGTTGAAGGAGGATTACAAGTCCTCAATCAACGGGTTTTCCCCTGAGTTCGTGAAGCGGATCGCGGACTCGGTTGCCAACTGTTCGCTACCGCTGGTGTTGGTGGATATCGGTGGCAGAATTACCTCGGAAAACGAAGAGATTTGTTCTCCGGCTACCCACGCCATTCTCTTGGCCGGCGACATGAGTCGCTTGCCGGAATGGCGTGACTTTTGCGAGAAAGTAGGCCTCGTGGTTATCGCCGAGGTCTACTCTGACTACCACGGCTCGGAAGATACCGTTGCGGGCGTTAGCCCGGACGGGATCTTCCGCGGCTCGATCCATTACCTCGAAAGAGGTGAGGATTTGAGTCAGCGGCCGTGTGTGGTCGCGCTCGCAGAACACCTTGTTCGCCTGGCCACCTCAGGCGAACAATCGTAAAAACAAATTGCCGCTGACGGTGGAGCGGCCATTACTGCACTCGCCATGGGTGCGGTGATATAACTCCCGAAAAAGAAGGAGGTAATCATGGCAGAGTATTACAGAATTTCGGTCGAGCCCTCGCCGGGCTTCGACCTTCTGCGCATTGGGTTTGCGGACCCGGCGCAAAACGATCAGATCGTTCGGGCGGCAGTAAGCCGCTTGGACGATCTCTGTCAAACCGGCGAACTCGCCGGTGGAGCAATGGTGAAATTGAACGGCCCGGCTTCACTGCCTGTGGCCGTTGCCGTTGCTCACGGGGTCAGCCACCTGTACGAGACGGTGGCAGTCTTTGACCCCAAGCTGGGGCAATACGTAGTCTCCGTGTCTCACGGAGACAAGTACGCCCCCGGGGACCTGATCGATTAGGTCCCCGACAATATGATTCCTAGTCTTCTGACTAGGCGGGTACGCCCGATACAGCGCCGCTGACGGAGCCTCAGAGCGAGACCTATCTCTCTGGGAGCGTTAAAAAAGCTCCAGCACTTATAGGGATTTATTAAGGAGACGCGCAATAGGGGTATTACGCGTCTCCACCCAAATTTTTTGAACAGAAATTTGTTTCTAATACTTGGAAATAGGTTTGTGTTCAAAAACACCTAATGTCTACTTATTTAGGGTGGAACACAGTGTTCATTGACAAATAAATAATAAGAACAAAAATCTTTTTTAGATTGTGTAGCGCGTATAAACCCTAACATTATAATTAAGAAACATTCTTCTTTAGAAAACTGTCAGTAAGATTAGATTAAACATTGGCTAAGAGAGTTCGGATCTCTCTCCTCACTCTCTTGCATCAATGTTTGTATAATCCTAATTTTGCTGGCAGTTTTCTGGAGAAAAACACAAAAACCGCGTCTTAGCGCGGTTTTTGTGTTAAAATTATCCATATCAAAATAATATTAATATTATGGATAGAGAAAAAGCCATTGAACTATTAGAAAAAAACATTCAAAGCAAAAATCTTGTTAAGCATTGCTTAGCTGTTGGAGCGTCTATGAAAAAATTAGCTGAGCATTTTGAACAAAATGTAGAAGATTGGGAAATCTGTGGATTTTTGCATGATATTGATTACGAACAAACAAAAGATGACGCGAGCCAACATTCAAAAGTTGGCTCAAAAATGTTGGAAGAACTTGGTATTGAAAAAGAGATTTGCCAAGCTGTTCTAACTCATAATGAATATCATAACATCAAGCCAGAGAGCTTAATGGCTAAAGCGCTTTTTTGCGTTGACCCGTTAACAGGCCTGATTGTCGCTTCTACACTAGTCCTACCCTCGAAAAAAATAAATGCTTTAAAGCCAGAAAATATTCTTAATCGTTTTAAGGAAAAAGCATTTGCGCGTGGAGCAAATCGTGAGATTATTAAAAAATGTGAGGACTATTTAGATATAAGCTTACAAAAATTTGTTGAAATCGTTTTAAGTGCAATGCAGGAAATAGCAAATGAATTAGAACTTTAGTATAAAAGTGTATTGTCAAATCAAAAACCCGTTATTAAATAACGGGTTTTTGGTTGTTAAACTAATTTATTCTGCGAACATATTCACGCGTTTGCGTGTTCACTTCAATAACATCATCTGGTTCAATAAAAAGTGGCGTGTTAATTGCAGCGCCCGTTTCTAATATAACTCGTTTTGTCCCTGATTGAGCGCTTTGCCCTTTGAAAGCGGGAGGAGCTGTTTCTACTTTCAAGATTACTTTGATTGGCATAGATATTGCAACAAATTCATCCTCAAAAAACAATCCCTCTATTTCCTGATCTTGCTTCAGAAAACCCTGTTCGTTACCAAGTTTTTGGGAAGATACTTTAAATCTATTAGATGGATTATCCTTTTCATGAAAAAAATAATCCTGATTGCGCAAATAAATAAATTTAAGCATTTTTTTACTTATATCTGGAATATCAAGGTTATCAGATGGACGAAAAGTATGCGAATTAATTTCGCCTGTAATTAAGTTTTTAATTTTTGCTTGAAGCACCGACTGTCCTCTACCCTTGGACATTGGCGCGCATTCAATAATTTCATACGGCTGATTATTGAAAAGGATTCTCTCTCCTTTTTTTAACTCTGAATAGGAAAGCATAAAAAAATATCTTATCTAATAATTCTCCATTCTACATCTGATTGTTTACCAACAAATTCCAGCCATTCTCCTTCTGGCGAAATAACATACCATCTTTTTTTTGTTTCAGACCAAGCCATAGGGTCATCTTCATAAAATGGTTTCTTAACAATTTCCTTTGGCTTTAAACGATCAAGTTCTAACCATTTTTTGAAAACCGTTTCAATAACATAATCCAGATTTCTTGACCTTGCCCATTTAGAAACAATATTAATAGCTTTTTTCGCTTTTTCTATAGAGCCAGCTAATTCTAATAATTGCCCAGCTGGCTTTGTATAGCGAGAATAAACAATCTTTCTTTTTTTAGCATCTTTTTTTAATTCTTTCAAGCTCACCCCCTTTGTTTCAAAATAATAAGTCACAATCTGGCGAATAGCTGTCTCTTGTTTTAAGTCCTCATAATATTTAATCCTGTTTTTTTTAAGATATTCTTTAATCTTTTTAGCAATGCTTTCACCTATACCCGGAATCTGATCTAACCCTTTAATCCCTTGTTTGCTGTATATTATGGAGATATCTTGCTCTAAATTGTCTATTGCTTCAGCTGCTTTGCGATAAGCGCGAGGCTTAAAAGCTACTCCTTTAATATCTAAAAGCTCTGCTATTTCAAGCAATATTTTACTGATTTTTTTATTAAACACTTTGGGCTTTGTAAAAGGCATTATTTAGTATTATTTCAATTGAATTCTAACATAAATTTGCTAAACTGAATAATATGCTTCATCGTATTTTTATTGCGATTAACTTACCTGAAAACATAAAAAGCAGGATATCAGACATTCAAAAAAAATGGCCAACTTTGCCTTGCCGATGGGTAGATAGAAAGAATCTTCACATTACTCTTGCATTTCTGGGAAACCGAAACAATCAGGAATTAGAAAAAGTTTTAGAGATAAGCAAAGAAATTGCCACAGCAAGTGAGCCGTTTTCAATCTCTTTTAGTAAGGTTTGTTACGGGCCTGGAGCGAAAATACCCCCTCGATTGGTTTGGATAGAAGGAGAAAAATCACAAGCATTTCATCAACTTAAAACAAACATGGAAAATCTTCTTTCTAAGGAAATAGGGTTTTGGTCGGGCAAAAAGGAATCATTGCCACATATTACAATAGCAAGAGTTAAGATGTGGAATTGGAGACAGCTTGAACCAGATGACCGACCAGACATTGATTCTCAAGTTTCCATAGAAGTTCCTGTTAATTCAATAGAGATAATGGAAAGCTATTTAAAAAAAGCTGGACCAGAATATCAGATTTTACAAACTTTTAAGCTTTAAATTATGAAAATTCATTTTGTTGGAATAGGAGGTATTGGGGTTTCAGCCCTTAGCAGATACTATCTTGCACATGGTTGGCAAGTATCTGGCTCTGACCTGTCGCAATCGGAACTTACTGATAATTTGAAGAATATAGGAATAGAAATACATATTGGTGAACATAATGCCATGTCATTGGCAAAAGACACCAACATAGTTGTTTATAGCATTGCAGTAGGAGAAGACAACCTTGAGCTCCAAAAAGCCAGAAAACTAAACATAAAAACACAAACTTACCCGCAAGCATTAGGCGAGATAGTAAAAAAACATTTTACCATTGCTGTTTGCGGAGCGCATGGTAAAGGCACAACAACAGCCCTAATCTCTTTAATCATGATCAAGGCAGGACTTGATCCAAGTGTAATTATTGGGACAAATCTTAAAGAATTTGATAATACAAATTGTCGCATAGGCAAATCAGAATATTTAGTTGTTGAAGCAGATGAGTACAAGAAAGCATTTTTGAATTACTGGCCCAAAATCATTGTTAATACCAATATAGATAAGGAACATTTAGATTGTTATCAAGATATAGACGAGATATCTCAAACTTTTATTGAGTTTTTCAATCATTTGCCTGAAAATGGGACTTTAATACTAAATAATGACAATCAATACACCTTATGGTTAAAAAACGGAGTTAAAAATTCAAAATATGCGGTTCAAACATATTCAACTGCTCAGATAGAGATAAAAGAAATAAGAAAAATATTGCAAATCCCTGGCAAACATAATGTAAGCAATGCATTAGCAGCCCTTGCGGTCGCAAGGAGCATAAGTATCCCTGATAAAATCTCTTATCAAGCAATGTCTGAATTTAATGGTGCTTGGCGACGCATGGAAATTATACAGCAAAGGCCATTTGTTCTTATTTCCGATTACGCGCATCATCCAACAGAAGTCAGGGCAACTCTTCAGGGGATAAAAGAAAAGTTCCCGAAACAAAAAATCATAGTTGTTTTCCAACCACACCAGTATAAAAGAACTTTTTATTTATTTGATGAGTTTGTAAATGCATTTAACGACGCAGATGAAATTATCCTCAGTAAAATCTACAGCGTAGCTGGACGGGAAAGCAAAGAGATTATGGAAAAAGTTAATGCTGAAAAATTAGCAGAAAAAATTAAAAAAACAGGAAAAGAAGTTTTTTTCATAAAAGAAATATCAGATATTCCAGAATTTGTCAAAAAAAGGGTCCAACCAGACAATATAGTAGTGGTAATGGGCGCTGGTGATATCTATAAAATCACAAAAGAATTGAGTTTTGGGCTAGATTAAGATATAATTAGAGATTAAGAAATTTGTCCAAAGGTCGGGGAAGCATGAGAAATGGTTCCCAGTACAGTAAAATTAAAAAATAAATAATTAATAAAATGGAAACACTTTTTTTCACCATTGCCATTGTCGTCCTAGTCGGCGCAGTTGCTTATTTCTACTTTAAGAAGAATAAAAAGGGACCTGTTGCTGGGAAGTCTATGGAAAGCGCAAAGCCACCAGCCGAACTCCCAATAGAGCCAGAACCAGTAAGAAAAGCAGAATCAGTAATAATGCCAGAACCAATAAGGGCTCCTGAACCAGAAGAGCCAGCAGAATCAGAAGAATCGGAACAAGACTTTTAAGCATACTTTAAAAGCATTTTAAAGTCCGGTTCACTATGCAGGATTGTATTTTTTGTAAAATCGTCAAGAATGAGTTGCCTTGTCACAAGGTCTACGAAGACCACGACTTTTTAGGGTTTTTAGATATCAGACCTCTTACAAAAGGCAATTCCTTAATTATCCCTAAAAAACATTTTCGCTGGGTCGATGATGTTCCCAACTTAGGTGATTACTTCAAAGCGGCTGGGAAAGTCGGCATTGCCGCTAAAAAAATGTTTGATGCCGACTGGGTTTGTTATTTAACTCTTGGCCTGGAAGTGCCACATGCTCATATCCGAGTTATTCCTAGGTATAAGAATGATCTTCATGGTGTAATTGTTGATTTAGAAAAGATAGAAGATATTTCAAAGCAGGAAATGGAAAAAATCGCTGAGCAGCTATTTTCAGAGGTAAAAAATAACTAATTAATTATTAAAAACATGCAAATACCATTTCAAGATATTGCACCTGGACCAAAAGATAAGTTTCCCAAAGTTGTCAATGTTATTGTCGAAGTTTCTAAGGGAAGCAAGGAAAAATATGAGTTAGATAAAAAAACTGGTGTTTTGTTTTTGGATAGAGACCTTTTTGGCTCCATGGTATACCCTGGCGATTATGGCATGGTACCACAAACACTATGTGATGATGGTGATGCAGTTGACGCTTTAGTTTTGGTTTCCCAACCACATCACCCAGGAATTGTTATTCCATCCAAACCGATCGGCTTAATGAAAATGTCTGATGAAAAAGGCGAAGATAATAAAGTTTTGTGCGTCCCGGATAGCAAAATTGATCCTGCGTTTAAAGAGATAAAAGAACTTGAAGACATACCAGAATATGTTCTAGCTGAAATTAAGAACTTTTTTGAACACTATAAAGATTTAGAGCCAGGTAAGTGGGTCAAGGTAAAAGAATGGCAGAACAGAGAACAAGCAGAAAAATTTATTCTTCAATCAGTTAAAACATATAAGGAAAAAAATGGAAAATAAGGACCAAAAAAGAATATTCATAAAAAATAGCGTGGATAAGATAGGGAAAAGAGTAAAACTATCTGGTTGGGTAGATAGTGTGCGTTCACACGGAAAAATTATATTTTTGGACCTGCGCGATAAAACTGGAATATTGCAGCTGTTTTTCAGCCAGGAAAACAAAGAACTTTTAGATTTAGTAAAAAGCGTAAAGCCAGAATGGGTAATAGAAGTAGTCGGAGCTATTAATAAAAGACCCGCAAAAATGATTAACCCAAAAATAGAGACAGGGGATATAGAAATGAAAGTAGAAAATATGAATATCCTTTCACAAGCAAAAGAACTGCCCTTTCCTATAGGCACTGATGGCTATAAGATTAATGAAACCAAAAGGTTAAAATATCGCTATTTAGACCTTAGAAGAGCACGGCTCAAGAAAAACCTTGAGATAAGACATGATGTGATGAGAGTAATAAGACGCTTCTTACAAGAGCGGGAATTTGTTGAAGTTGAAACGCCCATCCTAACTAAATCAACACCAGAAGGAGCGCGTGACTTTGTTGTCCCTTCACGACTTCAGCCCGGCAAATTTTATGCTTTACCACAATCACCACAACAATATAAACAATTATTAATGGTTGCCGGCATTGAGCGATATTTCCAAATTGCAAGATGTTTCCGAGATGAAGATCCGCGCGCAGACCGCGCTTATGGCGAATTTACTCAATTAGATATTGAAATGTCTTTTGTAAATCAACAAGATATTTTAGAACTTACCGAAAAACTTTTTATTGAAATTATTAAGGAAATTTTTCCAAATAAAAAAATCCAACAATACCCTTTTCCAAGAATTACCTATGAAGAAGCAATGAAAAAATATGGGACAGACAAGCCAGACATCAGAAAAAACAAAAACGACAAAAACGAATTAGCTTTTTGCTATATTATTGATTGGCCATTGTTTGAAAAGACAGAGACCAAAGAAATCTCTTCGTCTCACCATCCCTTCACAGCGCCAAAAAACGTAGATATTCCTTTGTTGGACAAAGAACCAATGAAAGTCCGTTCATGGCAACACGACCTTGTCCTTAACGGATTCGAAGTAGGCGGAGGAAGCATTAGAATTACTGACCCCCAAGTACAAAAACAGATTTTTAAGATTTTAGGACACACTGAAGAAGAAATCAAGCAAAAATTTGGCCATTTGCTTGAAGCATTTGAATATGGAGTCCCACCGCATGGAGGTATAGCCCCGGGTATTGATAGATTCCTTATGGTTGTATTAGGAGAGCCAAATATTAGAGAAGTTATGGCATTTCCATGCATTGCGAGCGGGAAAACAGCGGTTATGAACGCGCCAAGCGAATTAAGACAAAAACAGTTAAATGAACTTCATCTTAAAATTAAAAAAGGAAAGTAAAGAGTTAAGGTCTAAATTTTTTAAAACCATAGATAGGCTGAAACTCAAGGTGGCAGAGAAAGGTATAAAAAAAATAACTTTTATCACAATCTCTGGAGTCATTTTAATTTTCCTATTTTGGCTTTTTTATAGCAGAATAGAGGTTCTGTTCTTTAAAAAAATCCAATTTAATTCTTATGAACAAACCGCTTCTATAAGAAATAGTATTTTATCCAAAAAGTATCAAGAAGCAAGACCAATTTTTAAAAAGGATGTTGAATATCCACAACTTGCGGCACAGGCAGCACTATCTATAAGGATTAATGAAAATAACAATGCTAAGATTTTATTTTCAAAAAATGAAGAAAAAGCGTTGCCAATTGCTAGCTTAACAAAATTAGTAAGTGCGATAATCGTTTTAGAAAACTATAAGCTTGACGATAAAATAACTGTTTCAAGCTCCGCAGCTACTAAAGAAGGAGATGCTAATTTTTTTGCGCAAGGAGAAGTTTTCTATGTTAACGACTTATTGTCAGCATTATTAATAGAATCCAGCAATAAAGCCACCCAAGCCCTTGCAGATGCTATTGGAGAAAAGAAGTTTATTGATTTGATGAACTCAAAAACAAAAGAGATAGGAATGGAAAATAGTTTTTTCATCAACCCAACCGGACTTGACCCTGATAAACCGCAAACAAAATTTAACTACTCAACCGCTAATGACCTTGCAATGCTTGCCAGAAACTTAATGGAAATACCATTAATCCAGGAATTGACAACTCTTAAAAGAAGAAACGTTTATTTGGCAGAAGATGGATTTCATCATCAAGCCAGAAGCACAAATGAACTTTTAGGAGAAATCCCAAACATTTTGATAGGAAAAACAGGAAACACCCCATTAGCTCAAAAATGCCTTTTAATTGTTTATCAAAGCCCAAATAAAGATGGCTATATCATCAGTATTATTCTTAATGCGCAGGATAATTTTGCTGAAATGAGAAAATTAGTCAATTGGACTATGAATTCATATAAATGGTAATTTTATATTATGACAGATATCACAGTTAACGTTATTAAGATTTTTACATTAGGCATTATGAGCGCTTGTATTTCAGTTTTTATTACCCCATGTCTCACACACTTTCTTTATAAATATAAATTCTGGAAAAAAAGCGTAAGAACAAAAGCAATTGATGGCGGTGAAATGCCCATATCAAGCAAGTTTTACGCGCAAGGAGGTTTTAAGTTGCCCAGAGGTGGAGGTATTCTTATTTGGTTAAGCTGTTTAATCCTATCTCTCTTATTCCTAATTCTAGCTAAAACCAATATCTTTTGGTTTCAAAAGCTAAACTTTCTATCAAGAGACCAAACATGGCTCCCTTTTTTCGCATTAATAATCGGTTCCCTTATTGGTTTAATAGATGATGTTCTTGTAGTCACTAATTTAGGAAAATACACAGGAGGTGGACTAAAGTTAAAATATCGACTACTCACTGTATTTTCCATTGGAATAATAGGCGCACTTTGGTTTTATTATAAATTAGGATGGCAAACAATTCATATTCCAGGCAATGGCAACCTTGAAATTGGATGGCTGTATATCCCTCTTTTTATCATCATCAATATGGCTGTTTATTCGAGCGGGATAATTGATGGATTAGATGGTCTTTCTGGAGGAGTTTTTGCTTCAATTTTTACTGCTTTCGCTATTATTGCATTTTGGCAAGGGCAAATAAATCTTGCAAGTTTTTGCGTTACTATCCTCGGCGCTTTATTAGGTTTTCTTTGGTTTAATATCCCTCCAGCACGATTTGTAATGGGCGAAACAGGCATATTAGGATTAAGTTCAGCCCTTACTGTTGTCGCTTTTTTAACAGATTCTGTGCTGGTTTTGCCGATAGTCGGCTTTTTATTGGTAATTGAATCTTTATCAGTTATTTTACAGCTTTTTTGGAAGAAATATTTCAAGAAAAAACTTTTCCTTGCAGCCCCAATTCATCATCACTTTCAGGGCAAGGGCTGGCCTCATTACAAAGTTACAATGAGATTCTGGATTATTGGTGTGGTAATGGCAATTATTGGCGTAGCCATAAGATTATTGGGTTAAATGCCAGATAGAATAAATTCAAGGAATAATAGAAAAGGGTCAATCGGAGTTTTTGATTCCGGCTTTGGCGGATTGAATATCCTTAGAGAGATAATTAAAGAACTGCCTGAATACAACTATCTTTATTTTGGGGATACGGCAAGAGCACCTTATGGTAATCGCTCTCAAAAAGTTATTTTAAATTTTACCAAGCAAGCTATTGACTTTTTATTTGCGCAAAAATGTGAATTAATTATTCTTGCCTGTAATACCGCGTCAAGTATGGCATTGCGGGAAATCCAACAACAATACCTTCCGAAATATTATCCTAAAAAAAGAGTTTTAGGAGTAATCATTCCTACAGTAGAAACAGTAGTTGCACAAAAAAACAAAAATATAGGAGTAATTGGCACTGAGGGAACAATATTTTCAGATGTGTTTAAAAAAGAAATTACTAAGCTAAACCCAAAAATAAATGTTTTCCAGCATGCATGTCCTTTATTAGTACCGATTATTGAGACAGGAAGGCAAGATAGCAAAATGGCAGATATGGCTATCAAGGATTGTCTCAAACCACTGTTATTAAAAAACATTGACGTCCTTATACTAGGTTGTACTCACTATGGACTGTTAGAGAAAAAAATCAAAAATATCACAGGAAAGAAGATAAAAATCATGGCAGAGGGAAAGATTGTAGCCAAAAAATTAAAAAACTATCTGCATAGGCATCAGGAAATAGAAAAAGTTCTCGCCAAGAATTCAAAACAGAGGTTTTTTACAACTGACCTAACAAATAGATTTGAAGTATTAGGTAGCCAATTTTTTGGAGAAAAAATCAAGCCAGAAAAAACAATGTTAGAATAAAAAATGAATATTAATACATTAAAAAACAAAACAATTTTAATCTTAGGTTTTGGCAAAGAGGGGAGAGATACCCTTTGTTTTTTAAGAAAAGCATTTCCCAATAAAACATTAGGAATAGCTGATAGGCTTGAGCTCGAAAAATTAGACAAAAAAGTGAAGAAAACTATTAAAAGCACTAAAAACATAGAATTATACTTTGGAAAAAGCTATTTTGATGCAATTCCACAATATGATATTGTTTTTAGAACACCTGGCATTCCATTGCAAAGTGTTCAAAAATACACTAACGCAAAACAAAAAATCACTAGTCAAACAGATTTCTTTCTTCAGCAGCGCCGAAAAAAAACCATTGGTATTACGGGCACAAAAGGTAAGGGCACAACCGCATCTTTAGTTTTTGGAATGCTTAAACAGAATAAATTACCAGTGGACTTAATCGGTAACATTGGAAAACCAGTCCTCTCTTATTTAAATTCAACAGTTAAAAAAAATACTTATGTTTTCGAACTTTCAGCGCAACAACTCCAGGGTCTAAAAATAAGCCCCCACATAGCTGTATTTCTTAATCTTTATAGAGCACATCTCGACTATTTCCAGAACCTTAAGGACTATAAGAAGGCAAAAACAAATATCTTGCTGTATCAGGAGAAATTTGATTGGTTCGTTTACAATTCAGACCAAAAATTTCTCAAAGATCTAAGCCAGAAAACCAAAGCCCAGAAGGTATCAATAGGCCTAAAAAACCAAAAATCTGATTGTTGGACTAATAAAAAAAGCATTTTTTGGCAAAAGGAAAAAATTGTTGATATTAGTAAAATACAGATACAGGGAAATTTTAATCTATATAATATAATGTCAGCCATAGCAGTGGCTAAGATATTAAATATCCCATCAAGCGCAATAGAAAATACAATTAAAAGATTTCGACCATTACCTCATAGATTAGAACTCATTGGCAAATTCAAGGGAATAACCTTTTACAATGATTCATTGGCAACAATTCCAGAGTCAGCTATTTTTGCAATTAACACTTTTGAGCCAAAACTCCACACGCTAATAGTAGGCGGATACGATGCAAAACAAGAATTTAAATATTTAGCAAAGAAAATACTTGAGTCAAAAATTAGAAATCTGATTCTTTTTCCTCCAGTAGGCAAGAGAATTAAAGACAATATTATTCTAATCGCAAAAAAAGAGGACAAGTTTAAAAAAAGATTAAAACAAATAAAGTTTTTTGTCGCAGATAGCATGGAGCAAGCAGTAATCTACACATTTAAAAATACAGTGGAAGGAAAAATATGTTTACTCTCTCCAGCTGCACCTAGCTTTGGTATTTTTAAAGACTATAAAGAAAGAGGGGAGTTATTTAAACAAAACATTAAGAAATATGGCTAAAGAAAGAACTAAAATTGATTCCTTTCTCTTGTGTTTGATTATACTTTTTCTTTTGCTTGGCTTTTTGATATTATTTAGTGTTTCGGCTTCTATCTCACAAAGAGAATTTAACGAGCCATATTATTATTTAAGACATCAACTTCTTTTTGGACTTGCCCCTGGGATCATTTTATGTTTCCTGGCCTTAAAATGTCCATTAAAAAAATTAGAAAAGTGGAGCCATTATTTTCTTTTAGGAAATATTCTGCTGCTTCTTCTGCTTTTTGTCACTGGGCCAGGGCTCAGTGTCAGCGGAGCTAAAAGATGGATTAAATTAGGACCAATTTCGTTTCAACCATCAGAGTTTCTTAAAGTCACTTTATTGCTTTATGTTGCAGCATGGTTAAATAAAAAAAGCAAAAAGGAAAAAAGGAAAAAAGAAACTCTGATTTGCTTCTGTCTTATCCTTTCCTTAATCGCGGCTATCCTTATTTTCCAGCCAGATATTAGTACACTTCTCATAGTCGTCTTCGGAGTCGTGATGATTTATTTTTTAAGCGAAACTCCTTTTCAATATACCCTGTTAATAATTGGAGTGGGCATAGCAAGTTTTTCTTTTCTTGCCAATTCAAAAATGTATAGATTAAAAAGACTTTTAATTTTTATTAATCCTGATTTAGACCCAATGGGCATGGGATATCAAGTAAAACAAACATTGATTACTATTGGCTCAGGCGGTCTTTGGGGAAAGGGATTAGGACTATCCAAACAAAAATTTGGATTTCTGCCCAATGTGTTAACTGATACTATTTTTGCCGCTTTTTGTGAAGAAGCTGGTTTTTTCGGGGGTATTATATTAATTGCTCTTTTCTTGCTACTTTTTGCGCGAGTTTTCTGGCTTGTAAAAAAGAAAAATGATCTATTTGCAAAGTCCCTGGCTATTGGATTAGTGGGAGCAATAGTCGCTCAGGCGTTTCTAAACATAACATCAATGATTGGACTTGTTCCTCTGACAGGCACCCCGCTTCCTTTTATTAGTTATGGTGGATCTCATATGGTTTCAGAATTAATATCTCTTGGCATCATATTAAACATTTCTAAAAACGCTGTATAATAAGAAATATGGATAAAAAAATGAAAATTTTGTTTACCGGAGGCGGAAGCGGGGGACATATTACCCCGATAATTGCGATAGTAAGGGAAATTAAAAAAATTATGCCGCTGGATACAGAGCTTTTATATGTCGGACCTAGGGAAAAATGGGCTTCTTTATTTTTAACGCAAGAAGATATTAGGGTAAAACAAATACTAAGTGGAAAAATAAGAAGGTATTTTACATTAAAAGCCATATTACTAAATACACTGGATTTATTTAAACTTTTCTTAGGTTTTTTCCAGGCATTTTTTATCATTTTCCTTGAAAATCCTGATTTAGTTTTTAGTAAGGGCGGGTACGGTTCAATCTCAATTGTTTTCTGCGCTAAAATTTTTCAGATACCTATTTTTCTACATGAATCTGATGTTTATCCTGGGTTAGCGAATCAAGTTGCCTCTAAATTTGCCACAAAAATTTTTACTTCTTTCCCTAAAACACAATATTTCTCCGCAGAAAAAATAATTATCGCTGGCAACCCAATTAGAAAAGAAATTCTAAAGGGTTCAGAAGAACAAGACAGAAAAAAACTAAATTTAACAGGAGAAAAACCAGTTCTCTTTGTTTATGGTGGCTCCTTGGGCTCTCAGCGCATTAATGATCTTATACTCCTTATTCTGCCTGAGCTTCTTAAGGAATTTGAAGTTATCCACCAATGTGGTATTAAAAACTTCAAAGATGTTAAGGCAGAATCACAGATGGTTATGCCGGATGAATTAAAAAAATATTATCATGTTTTTGGATTTCTCAAAGAACTTGAATTAAAAGAAGTCTATTTTGTATCAGATATTATTCTGAGCAGAGCAGGTTCAGGCACTATTTTTGAAATAGCTGCCTTGGGCAAGCCAAGTATTTTAGTCCCATTGCCAGAATCAGCGCAAAATCATCAACTCAGAAACGCTTATGCCTTTGCACAAAATGGAGCTTCACTGGTAATTGAAGAGAAAAATTTTAACCCACAATTCTTTTTAGAAAAACTGCGATTTCTAATTTCACAACCAGAAAAGGATTTGGAAAAAATGAGTATGGAAGCACAAAAGTTTTCCAGACCAAACGCAGCCAAAGCAATTGCCAATTATTTGATCAAATATTTGCTAATTTAGCAATAGAACTTTCAATATTCCAATCTATGGCAAAAAGTGTTTAACATTCTATGTTGAATACTTTTTTTGATTGAAATTTACCCTTGATTCTTGACAGAAAAAGCAAAATGTTCCAGAATATAGTAAATGGACAAAGAATTTTCTGATTTAAAACAAGAAATAGGGGATGTGGTTCGAACACGGGTAGCTCCTTCTCCAACCGGGTATTTTCATATTGCAACCGCAAGGACAGCCCTTTTTAACTATATTTTCGCTAAACAGAACAATGGCAAATTTATTTTAAGAATAGAGGATACTGACTTAGAAAGATCTAAAAAAGAATATAAAGAAGATATTTTAGAAAATTTCCAATGGTTGGGCATAAAATGGGATGAAGGTCCAATTGTTGGAGGAGACTATGGTCCTTATTTCCAAAGTCAAAGATTAGATATCTATAAAAAATATTTATCTAAGTTATTAAAGCAAGATAGGGCATATTATTGTTTCTGCTCCAAAGAAGATTTAGAGACACAAAGGCAATATATGATGAGTATTGGACGCCCGCCAATATATAACGGCAAATGTGGCAATTTAATACCTGCAGAAGTTGAAGAATATTTAGCGCAAGGCAAAAAATCAATTATTAGATTTAGGACTCTCTCTCGAAGTATTGTTTTTAAAGACCTTATTCGAGGAAATATAGAATTTAACACCAATTTAATTGGTGATTTTGCCATTGCTAAAGACTTGGACACCCCTCTTTATAACTTTGCATGCGCTGTTGATGATTTTGAAATGAAAATTTCGCATGTTATACGAGGAGAAGACCATATATCTAATACTCCTAAACAAATTCTTATTCAAAAAGCATTAGAATTTCCTACGCCAAAATACGCACACCTGCCGATTATTCTTGCACCAGACAAGACAAAACTCTCTAAAAGACATGGCTCTGTTTCAATAAAGGATTTCAAGGCAGATGGATATTTATCTGAGACATTAATCAATTTCATGGCTTTTCTTGGATGGAACCCGGGAACAGAGCAAGAGATTTTTTCTTTAAATAGATTAATTAAAGAGTTTTCTTTTAAAAGAATTAAAAAAAGTGGTTCTGCATTTAATAATAAGCGTCTTGATTATCTTAATGGGTTTTATATTAGACAGAAACCATTAAAAGACTTGACCAATCTATGTGTGCCTTACTTGGTTCACGCGGGTCTTCTTGAATTTAAAAGTGATGATAAGATAGAAGTAAAAGAGACCAGTCAGATAATAGATTTTAATGTTCTGGAAAAAATTATTTCCCTTTACGCCAAAAGATTAAAAAAGCTTTCAGAAGTTTCAGATTTAATAGATTTTTTCTTTAAAAAAGAAATAGAATATGATAAATTGCTTTTCCAATGGAAAGATGCTTCTTTCAGCCAAACCCTGACCGCCCTTGACAAGTGCGAAGAAATAGTTTCTAATGCCAAGATTGAGTGGACAGAAAAAAATTTAAAAAACATTTTATTGTCAGCAGCAGTGGACTTTGGAAACTCACTAAACAAAGCAGGGGATAGGGGTTATCTCTTATGGCCATTAAGAATCGCTTTAACCGGAAAAAGGGCATCAGCAGAGCCCTTTGCAATTGCTGAGATATTAGGAAAAGAGCAAACTTTAGTAAGAATAAAAAAAGCAAAAGAAAACATAAACAGTTAAATAATCAAAAACATGATAAAACCAAAAAAATACCTATGTTTTTTATTACTTATATCCATCCTGCCTAATTTAGCTATGGCTCAGGACCAAAAAACAAACGAAAAGCCAATTGAATTGCCTAAAGATATTCAAGGAGCTAAAGAATTTTTAAAGAACTTTGTTGCCTTTCTGCCAGAAGCTATTAAAAATGCATGGGAGCAGACATTAACTTTTTGGGTAAAACTTTTTGAGAAAATCAAAACTTTTTGGGCATCATCCCTAGAAGAAAAGATAAGAGAAGTTAATGTTATAAAATTTATTACTCAAGAATTTAAAAATAAATATTCTTCATTTAACGAAGAATTAAAAAAAGAGATACAAGGAACGAAACAAGATATACTTATGTTGATAGAAAATATAAGAAATTAGAAAAACCTTAAAAATAGCGCCCTAAATATCAAAGAGAGGGGTTGACAGCCCTTTTTGTATTGTTTAATATGGAAGTAGGTATAATATCTCTTACACTTAGTTTTATGAAAAGCAAAACCAATAAGAAGAAAAAGCAGCTCTCCCCTAACATTACTCTTCCTTTGTTTGACGATTTTTTATTAAACCTCCAAACAAATAATTATTCCAAAGAAACTCTTTATAATTATGAAAGGGATTTAAGTGTTTTTGAGTCATTTCTTTGCGATATTAAGATTGTTTTTAATAAAATTGATAAAAAAACCCTTCTCAACTATAAAGCATATCTTATCTCGCAGGATCGTAAAACAACAGCAAAACAGCAATCTAAGAAAAAACTTAGTAGTTATTCAATAAATCGAATGCTTTCAGTCCTACGTTCTTATTTTAAATACCTTGTAGATATGGACTACAATGTCCCAATATCCCCTGATTCCATAAAACTCATTAAAACAGAAAAAAAACATGCCAGAGTGGCTGAATTTAAAGAAATAGTTAAACTTATTGAATCACCGTCAATATTTGAAAAAAATAAAAAGATTGGACTGCGTAATAGAGCTATAATGGAAACATTTTTTTCCACAGGAATGAGAATTTCCGAGTTAATAGGACTTAGAATGGATAGAATTGATAAACAAGGGAAAATTTTTATCCAAGGCAAGGGGAAAAAAGAACGTTTTGTTTATTTGACAGAGCGCGCGCAAAAACATCTTGATAACTATTTAAAAATTCGCAAAAACACCAGGTCACCTTATGTATTTATCCCCTATCGCGGACAAAATAGCTCTGAAAAAAACAAAAAATTGTCAGCGTCCTATATACAACGAAAAATCAAGCAATACCGCCAATTTCTGAACTTAAATATTCCTGTTTCAGCTCATGGCATACGTCATGCATTTGCCACATATTTAGCTGAAAATGGCGCAAATCCTGTAGCAATACAAATTCTATTAGGGCATGAGTCACTAGACACAACTACTCGTTATGTCCATGCATCTGACCGTTATGCCCATAAAATCCATGGTAAGTATCATCCCTTGAAAGAATGATTTTAGACGCCAATGAACTGTATCGAAGGCTTCTGCTGGTAAGTAGCAGTTAAATAGCCAACAGCAAAAGAAAGTAAAGACACAAGGATAATTAAGCAAAAAATTAAGATTTCCTGCTTATACCTCTTGAAAAAATGTTTTATCCTTGATAACATATTAATATAAGATAAATATTGCTTTAAAAATATGGCAAAAACTAAGTCAAAAAGAGGCGGAAACGAAAGCATGCATACAAGGCCTAAATACTTAGGCGTTAAGCTTTATTCTGGACAGAAAGTTAAGCTTGGACAAATCATTGTAAGGCAAAGGGGCACAAAGATTAAAGCTGGTAAAAATGTCAAAAAGGGCCACGATCATACACTTTACGCCTTAGAAACAGGTATTGTTGATTTTGTTACAAAGAAAATACAGGGTTTTAACAATTCTAGGAAAAAAAGAAAAATTGTTAATGTGATTTCTGAGTAATCACTCCCCTGTTTTTTAATGCCGTCTCAATAAAGGATTTAAACAAAGGATGCGGATGTAATGGCCGCGACTTAAACTCAGGATGAAATTGCGTTCCTACAAAAAAGGGATGCTTTTTTATTTCTACAATTTCCACCAATCCCCTCTCCTGATTAATGCCTGCCATTACCATCCCATTTTTTCTTAAAATATCCCTGTATTTATTATCTAATTCATAGCGATGACGATGTCGTTCAGATATTTTTTCAGTTTTATACGCATTCCAGCTTATAGTATCTCTTTTTAATATGCAATCATAAGCGCCCAAACGCATTGACGCACCATATTTTTTTTCTTCTAAAAGTTTTTTTTGCTCTGGCATAATATTTATTACCGGATATTCGCAAGTCGGCAAAAACTCTATTGAATGTGCATTCTTTATTCCACAGACATTGCGGGCAAATTCAACTACTGCTAATTGCATGCCTAAACATAAACCAAAAAAAGGAATCATATTTTCACGGCAGAATTCAATAGCATTGATTTTCCCTTCAATTCCTCTTTTTCCAAATCCACCAGGAACAATAACACCATCGCATTTAAGCAAATCATTCAATTTTTCTGGATCTTTTTCAAAATCTTCTGCTGAAAACCAAGAAAATATGGGCTCTCTCTCAAGGCTCCACGCAGCATGTTTGATTGCCTCTATTACAGAGATATAGGAATCTTGCAATATAAATTTCCCTGTTTCAAAATATTTGCCCACTAATCCAATTTTTATCGGCTCTTTTTCTTTTTTTATTACCTTCACTAACTTTTCCCATTTCCCAGAGGATACTTTCGTTTTATCAGATAAGTTGAATTTTTTTAAGATCTTATCTCCTAAGTTGTCTTTTTTGAAATTTATTGGAATCTCATAGATAATATCCACATCTGGCGCTGAAATTACATTTTCCTTTAAAACATTGCAAGATATTGAAATTTTTTGTTTTCGTAATTCATCTAAGGCAATAGCTGAGCGACCAAGAATAATATCTGCTTGAATGCCAGCCATATTTAACCATTTTACAGCTTGCTGTGTTGGTTTTGTTTTCATCTCGCCTACTTTAGAAGGGATAGGAAGATAAGTCACTATAATAAAAAGAACTCTATCGGATCTTTCCAGTTTTATTCTCCTTGCGGCCTCCAAAAAAAGCGTGTTTTGGTATTCTCCAACTGTCCCGCCTATTTCTATTAAAATAAAATCTGCGTTGTTTTTTTCACCAGCTTTCTTAATTCTATGGATAACTTCATTTGGAATATGCGGCACTACTTCAACACACTTACCCTTATATCCCAAATTTCTTTCGCGTTCAATAACTGCTTGATAAACTCTACCAGTGGTAATATAGTTATCTGTACTTAGATCTTGCTCTAAAAACCGTTCATAATTGCTAATATCTTGGTCACATTCGGTTCCATCATCAGTAACAAAGACCTCTCCATGTTCAATGGGATTCATTGTGCCCGCATCTATGTTAACATACGGATCAATTTTAATCGCAGTTACACTAAAACCCCTGTCTTTTAGTATTCTACCAATAGAGGCATTGGCAATTCCTTTGCCAATACCAGACATCACACCACCAACAACAAAAATATAATATGGATTATATGAGTTTTTATGCAACTTATCCATATTTTTAAGACTCTTTGTCAGTAATAAAGACAATAATCTCTGCTTCTAATCCATGAGGAAAGTTAATTTTAACCTGATGTTCCCCCATCTCTTTTATTGGTGCTTCAAGTGATATTTGGGACTTTTTAATCTGAAAACCCTTTTGTTTTAAGACATTAGCGATTTGAATTGATGAAACAGAGCCAAAAACCTTGCCTTTATCATTCACTTTAGCAGGTATGCTTAACTCTAATCCATCAATTTTAGAAACTAATTTTTGGATTGATATTAATTCTTGTTCTGTTTTTACTAATTCTACTTGCCCTCTCTGTTTAAGTTCTTTTAGGTTATCTTCTGTTGCCGCTGTGGCCAATCCACGTGGAATAAGAAAATTTCGCGCAAATCCCTCTGCAACATTTTTTATCTCACCCTTTTGCGCCACATCTTTGACGTCTTGTAAAAAGATAACTTTCATAGTTCTTATTCTAATTCACTAAGAATTTCGAGGGCTTTTTCTAATTGCGGATCAAGACCATTTTCATAGTCCTGCTCTGTAAATTCAATTTTAATATCTGGCTCTAATCCAATCCCGTTGATTGTATCGCCATTAGGAGTAAGCCACTTTGCCACGGTTACTTTCAGAGATGAACCGTCACTTAAATTTTCCAATTGCTGAACAGAGCCCTTACCAAAAGAATCTTCTCCAATAAGACTAATCCCACGATTATCCCGTAGAGCGCCTGCTAAAATTTCAGAAGCGGAAGCAGACCCCTGATTTATCAGGATGACCACAGGATAATTTAGTAAAACAGGATTTGTTTCCGCCAAATATTCTACTTTATCATTAATTGAATCCTCTATTACAACTACCTCCCCTCTCTCTAAAAAGAAACCCGCAATATCAACAGCTATTTCTAAATAACCACCTGGATTATTTCTTAAATCTAAAACAATCTTTTTTGCGTTTGAACCTAAAACTTGTGTGGCTATTTTAATAAAATCAAACCCCGTTTTTTCGGAAAATTGATATATTTTTATATAGGCAATATCATTATCCAACATTTCCCATTTTAAAGAAGGAACTTCAATTGTATCTCTAATAATTTCAATATCTTTTGGCATATCCCAGCCATCTCTAAAAATAGTTAAAAGAGCTGCAGTACCCTTCTCACCTCTTATCATACTTACTGCCTGATCTATAGTAATTTCTGAAGTCGAGACATCGCTTACTTTAAGGATTTTATCGCCAGCTCTCAACCCAGCACGGTCTGCTGGAGTGCCTTCCAATGGAGCAATTACCTGTAATGTGCTATTTCTAATACCAATTTCCATACCAACACCTTCAAATCTGCCTGAGATATCCTCTAGAAATTTATCTGTGTCATCTGGTTTCATGAAAATAGTATAAGGGTCGTCTAATGAACCCACCATTCCGCTAATAGCGCCATATATAATATCTTTTTCATTTATTTTCCCTGGTTCAACGTATCTCTCTTTTAGTTTTTGAAATGTCTCCCAAAAAAGAGAAAAATTTATTTGGCTTGGCTGACATATTTCACAAAAAACACTTTCTTCGCCAAAATAAAAGCCAGTAAAAAATGTAAAAATTACTAATCCGCTAATAGCAAAAATACTAAATAAGTTTTTTAAGCCTTTTGTTTTTCGCTTTGTATTCTTTTCAATATTATATTCCATAAACTTAATTCATCTGTTTCATATTCTAACAAAACTTTAAGAAAAAGAAAAGGAGCATCCATTATAGATGCTCCTTCTTTGATTAGTTTTTTCAGTGCAGTGGCGGAACCGCACATAGAAAACTAAAGTCCGAAGCATTTGGCTGCTCTCTGGGCTCCCTCAAGAGCCCTAACAGCAGCTCTGCTTTTCCGTAAAACTGCCCTGGAGGTAGGAAGTTCCCCGAACAAAGTTCGTTCGGGCCTGTCCCAATGAGGACCGAGAACGAATTTCTCTTTCTCTTGGGCCTTGATAAGCTCGTTGCGAAGCTTTCCCAGCTTCTCGTCGACAACACCACCTGCTCTCTCTCCCCAAGGAGAGACACCAAAAATTCTCTTGAATGTGCGCTGCCGAACAGCGCTCACAAACAAGCAGAAGACAACCACTATCGCAGTTACCACTGCGACAGACACCAATACTTCTCTCATTTTTTCCCTCCTATGCTCTACGCGCCACTCACCATTATTGGTTTGCGGCTATTCAACTATCAAAGAGCTACACAATTGTAGCCCTCCTTGTTAAGGATAATAACAAAAAAAGTTGCTTTTGTCAAAAAAAGCGTTCAATTTAAAATAAACATTTTTTAACTTTCAATAAACTCTTTAAAATAAACTTAATTCATCTGTTTCATATTCTAATAAAACTTTAAGAAAAAGAAAAGGAGCATCTAGATTCAGACGCTCCCTAATTTTCTTTTGATTGCGTTTGCGTTTCGCGTAATGCTTTTCAGCATTTTGCGTTTCGCGTAAACCTTCAACAAATTTTTTGTTTAGACTCTTGTAAAGAATCCTCGGAGCTTACCGTTCAAGACGGATTTACCGGTTCGGCCAGTTAAACTGGCCATATTCACCTGAGATAACTCAGGGCTATGCATTGCAAATGCACAGTTTTTACTCAAACAAAAATTGTTTAAATGTTTTTGTTTCGCACTTAATGCTTTTTGGCATTTTGCGTTTCGCAAACACAGCGTAGGTATTTTATACCTCAACACATCTACGCCTGTGTTAAGGGTTTATTTGACAATTGGCAACAAGTTTCGTTGCCCAACATCCAAAGAACAATGGCTTTTGCTAATATATCATGGTCAGCCAGTCCATAATATATGCGTGTTTGGTTTTAAGCCCAGCTTAGCACGCAAAACTAGGCATAGTTGCGACGTTTTTAAGGCATCGCAGGGATTACGAGCACTTGACCAACCAGAATCAACCCTGGGTCAGCCAATTCATTCGCCACCGCGGTCGCGGCGCGAAACTGGGCCCAGTTCATCCCAGTTTCAGTTTCACCACCCAGCGACTCCCATATATCCCATATGGTGTCGCCAGCAATCACAATGTGGTTGCTGGAGGCGGTGGCCTGCGCTTCGGCTTCGGCGACAATGGCCGCCATTGCTGCGTCGGCGGTGGCCTGAGCCGTGTTTGCCGATACCTGGGCCTCGTTTGCCATGGCCTTGCCCTCGTTTGCCGATATCTGGGCGTTGTCGGCCATGGTTTGGGCTTCATTAGCCAAACCCCTGGCCTCGTTAGCCATATCCTTGGCCTCGGCAGTCCAGGTCCTGGCCTCGTTTGCCGATATCTGGGCGTTGTCGGCCGAAGTCTGAGCCACGACAGCCATGGTTTTGGCCTCGTTTGCCGATATCTGGGCGTTGTCAACCGAAGTCTGAGCGACAATTACGGCTGCTTGCGCCGTTGCCAAATCTCTCTTCAATTCTTGGATGTCAACCCAGACGTTGGAGAAAAAATAAACAAACGAGGCGACAACCAACAAAACTCCAACCCCCACCAAAATCTTTTTCACAGTCATTTCAAAACCTCCTTTTAGGTTTTGTATGCCACTTACTAGGTTTTCTCATTCCAGTTCTTTTTTATGGTTTCCAAGGGCTTAGCCCAGGTATTGTTCTTATCAGGATATTAACCCCCTCTAAGTACCTGCAAGGATTCGAACCTTACTCCCAAAAAACTGCAATAAAAAATAAAAACTTGTGGCAAAATTGTTAAAGAGCTACGGAATTGTAACTCTCCTTAAAGAGATAATAACAAAAAAAGTTGCTTTTGTCAAATAAAAGCGTTTAATTTACGAGATTGTACGTTCTTGCTTGATAATGTAATAACAAGTTAGTGCGTCCGGCAGGACTCGAACCTGCGGCCAGTAGCTTAAAAGGCTATTGCTCTACCAACTGAGCTACGGACGCTTTTCTTAATAAATATACACTAAAGACCTTGTTTTTTCAACTCCTGAATAAGTTGTTTTTGTTTTTTAGAAATATGTTTCGGCACTTGTATCTGTATTTCAGCATATAAATGTCCCCTGCTTTTTCCCATAAAATGAGGAATACCCTTATTAGAAAGCCGAAAAACTTTGCCTGATTGAGTACCAGCAGGTATTTTCAGTAATAGTTTTTTATTCTCTATTGTCGGAATATCAATATCACCTCCTAAAGTTGCTTGAGAAAAAGAAATTTGTTTTCTAAAAAATAAATCATCTCCCCTTCTTTCAAAAATAGGATGTTGCATTACTAAGATTCTTATAAACAAATCTCCTGACTTTCCACCATTTCTACCTGCATTCCCTTGCCCTGGAACTCGTAAAATTTGATTAGTATCAACCCCAGGCACAATATTAATTTCAATCTCTGTTTTTCCCCAAACCCTTCCTTCGCTTTTGCATACACTGCATGGCTTTTCTGGTTTTTGACCTTCACCTCCACATTCCGGACAAATAGTAGTACGACTAATAGAACCGAGAAAAGTTCTTTTAACTTGTTGAACTCTGCCAGTGCCACCACAGGTGAAACATTTTTTTATAGAAGTTCCTGGTTCTGCTCCAGAACCATGACATCTTGAACAAAGAATAAATTTTTGAAGTTTAATTTTTTTCCTTAATCCTGTGAATGCCACTGATAAAGGAATTTCAATATCAATTTTAATGTCTTCTCCTCTTCTTAAATCCCTTTTATCAAAAGAAGACCCAAAGATATCTCCAAAAATATCGTTTAAATCAAATTCAAAACCTCCAGCTCCACCAAAGTCAAAACCGCCCATATCAGGACGAGTTTCTGCCCCGTCAAAAACCCTTCCAAACTTATCGTATTGATTTTTTTTCGTTTTATCCGAAAGCACCTGATACGCCTCGTTTATTTTCTTGAATTCCTTTCCATCACCGCCCTTGTCTGGATGATATTTATGCGCCAATTTATAGTATGCCTTTTTGATTTCTTCTGGAGAAGCACTACGAGTGACACCTAAAATTTTATAATAATCATTCATGCCTATTTTTATTCTTCCTTATAATCGCCTTCCTCGGCTTCTTTGGTCTTATTTTCTGGTTCTGATTCGGTTGTTTTACCATCCTGCTCTTTTGTTTTCTCATACATTTGCGCACCGACTTTTTGTATTACTTGAGATAACTCATCAGTAGCTGGTTTGATATCTTCAATACTGTCTTTTTTTACAAGTTCCTTTAATTTCTCCACTTTCTCCTGAATTTCTTTTTTTAACTCATCAGAAACTTTGTCCCCTGTGTCTTTTAATGTTTTTTCACAGGTATAAATTAGAGTATCAGCTGTATTCTTGGCTACTACTAACTCCTTTTTCCTAGCATCCTCTTGATTATGCACCTCTGCTTCTCTTTTTATCCTTTCAACTTCTTCATTTGAAAGACCCACAGAGCCCTCTATTCTAATTGATTGGCTCTTCCCTGTCGCCCTATCTTTCGCTGTAACAGTAAGAATACCACTAGCATCAACATCAAACACAACTTCAACCTGAGGCACACCCCTTGAGGCAGGCGGAATACCAGTTAAAACAAAACGGCCTAAAGTTCTATTATCAACCGCCATTTCTCTTTCACCCTGTAAAACATGGATTTCTACTGACGGCTGATTATCAGCAGCAGTAGAAAAAACTTGTGTCTTACCAGTGGGTACAGTAGTATTTTTCGGTATCATAACTGTATTTATTCCACCTAATGTTTCAATTCCCATAGAAAGCGGCGTAACATCTAAAAGCAAAACACTTTTAATATCTCCTTCTGGAGCTCTTCCTTCTTGTTTGGCAATAAGAATCTCTGCTTGTATACTAGCCCCACGCGCAACTACTTCTTCTGGGTTGATTGATTTATTCGCTTCCTTTCCAAAATAGTCCTTGACCATTGTTCTTACAGCGGGAATCAAAGTGGTACCACCTACTAAAACTATTTCATCAACATCTTGTTTATTTATTTTTGCTTCTGCAATAGTTTTCTTTGTTCTTTCTATTGAGCTTTCAATAAAACTCCTTATTTCATTTTCAAATTGTGAACGAGTAATTTTGTAGTATAAATGTTTAGGGCCAGAAGAGTCTGAACTTACAAATGGCAAGTTAATTTCTGTTTCCATAGCACTCGAAAGTTCTATTTTTGCTTTTTCGGCTGCCTCCTTGAGTCGCTGAACCGCTAATGTATCTTTTAGCAGATCAATGCCATTGTCTTTTTTAAATTGCGCTACAATATATTCAATAATCTTTTGATCAAAATCCTCCCCACCCAAATGAGATTCACCTCCAGTCGATAAGACTTCGACTATATCAGGCGAAACATTTAAAACAGTCACATCAAAAGTGCCTCCTCCAAAATCATATACAACAACTTTCTTGGACTCTTTTTTCCCAAAGCCATAAGCTAGTGCAGCCGCAGTTGGCTCGTTGATAATCCTTAAAACTTTAAACCCAGCAACCACTGCAGCCGTCTTGGTTGCCTTTCTCTGAGCATCGTCAAAATTCGCAGGGCATGTTATTACCACTGACTCTATCTTGCCTCCTAATTTTTCTTCTGCGTCCGCCTTAAGTTTCTGGAGAATCATAGAGGATATTTCAATCGGGCTATGCCATTTTTCACCCATTTTTATTTCAATACCTCCGTCTTTTCTTGCTCTTGCTTCATATGGCAACCTTTTCAATTCTTTTTGAACAGCAGGGTCTTTAAACCGCCTACCAATAATCCTTTTAACCGCAAAAATGGTGTTTTTAGGATTAGTGACCGCCTGACGTTTTGCCGAAATCCCTGTTAATCGTTCGTTATTCTTGCTTAGAGCAACAAAGGAAGGTGTAAGTGTAGAACCCTCTCTATTTTCTAAACATTTTGGCTCTCCATTACTAATACTTGCCATCTTTGAAATTGTTGTTCCCAGGTCAATACCCAATACTTTAGACATAATAAATATTATTAGATTTTAGTTTAATAATCTTAGACTATGAGGAAAAAATCCTATTTGGCTATTTTTACTTTGGCTGGTCTGACAACCATACCATTAAAAGAATAACCTTTTTGACTAACTTCTACAACTATACCCTGTTCAACATCCTTTTTTTCAATTTCAGCGACTGCTTCAGATGTTGATGGATCAAACTCTTTGTTTAAAACATCAATTTCTTTGACATCATTTTTCTCAAGAAATTTTTTAAACTGATTTTCTATCTGAAGCAGTCCTTTAATATGCAAGTCTGCTTTTATTTTAATCGGAATTTTACTTTCCGCTATTTCAAAGGAATCAAGAATATCTATGAAATCAATAATAAAGGGCAAAACAGCAAATTTTAAAAGCTCTTGAGTTCTTTTCCCCCCATCTTTCTTATAATTTAAAAAGTCCGCTCTTGCTCTTTGCCAACCAGTTAAATATTCCTGTTTTATTTTCTCACATTCAAACAATTTTTTCTCTATTCTTTCATCTTTTATTTTTTTTGTCTCTTGTTTTTTAATCATGTTCGATTTCTTCCAATAATTTTGTTAAAGAATGAATTAAACCAATATTTTTAGAATAAGACATTCTTGTAGGTCCTAATATCGAAATAAAACCATCATCTTGTTCAGGAAAAGTACATTTTGAAAAAATGATACTAAACCCCGCTGACTTATCAATAGAACTTTCTTCTCCAATATATATTCTTGGCTCAAAGTCTATATTTATTTCCTCAATGTCTTTTTCAAAGCAACCTAAGAACTCGACAAAGTCTAAAAGAAAATCGCGATTTTCAAATTCCGGCTCCTTAAAAATTTGCCCCCAGCCATATTTAGAAAAAAAACTTCTTTTGAATGAACCAGCCATGACAAAGCTTGAAGAAAGCTCAGCTAATATCTCTGTTGTTTTGGCAATAAAGTTAAAAATATTTTCTTTTTCTTTTTTAATTGTCTTTTTAGCGCATTGGATATCAGAAGAATCTTTTATCGTGATTTCTGTCAAAAAATTATCAACAAAAAAACGATATCCTTTATTAGTCGGCACACGACCAGCTGAAGTATGCGGCTGATAAAGATAGTCGTTATCAGTCAACTTCTGCATTTCAATTCTAATAGTAGCAGGACAAATATTAAAACAATATTTTTCTTCAAGCAAGTGCGAAGAAACTGGTTTGGCGAATTTAATATATTCGCCAATAATATTTTTTAAGATATCTCCCTGTCTTTCAGTGATAGAAGCCATATTAATCTAATTTTATACTAATTAGCAATCTATGTCAAGGACTGATAATATCTATGCTCTGGTTGATACTGGCTTTTTGGATATAGAAAAAAATCTGTCAATCCAACATATATACTTTCTACAAGGTTTAAAATAAGGTAAAATGTTATAATAAAGTAAAATATTATTAAATGGCTAAAAAAGAACTATTTTTTATTATTGTAATATTGGGATTAGCTGGATTCCTGAGGTTTGCTCAGCTTGATTCCATTCCGCCCGGAATTTACCCTGATGAAGCTATTAATGCTAATCAAGCAATAGATTCATTTGGCAAGATATTTTATCCAGAAAATAATGGTAGGGAGGGGTTATTTATAAACCTAATTGGAGTTTGTTTTAAAATATTTGGGATCTCTATCTGGTCCGCAAGGTCAGTTTCTGCTATATTAGGAACCTTAACTGTTCTAGGTATTTATTTTTTAACCAAAGAATTATTCGGACAAGAAAAAATACTATCCCCCGCTTTGTCAGCTCTTTTTTTGGCAACATCTTTTTGGCATATTAACTTTTCAAGAATTATTTTCCGCGCTATTATGGTTCCTTTTTGCCTAGTTTTCTTTCTTTTATTTCTTTTGCGTGGATATCGAAAACAAAAACTCGTTAATTTCATAATTGCAGGTGTTTTTTTTGGACTTGGATTCCATACATATATCGCTTTTCGTTTCGCAGTTTTAATTTTGCCATTTATATTTCTAACCTGGTTTTTAGTCTACAGAAAGCAAAAAGCTATTAAAAACTTTTTTATCTTCACTTCTACGTTTTTGGGCTCAACATTTTTTATTGCTTTGCCAATAGGCCTTTACTTTCTTAAAAATCCTGGCGACTTTTTAGCACGTGGAGGCAATGTTTCAATTTTCAATCAAGCAAATCCTTTAATTGCGCTTGCTAAAAGCGTAATCCTGCATTTATCAATGTTTAATTTTTACGGAGATCCTAATTGGCGGCATAATATCAGCACAAGGCCAATTCTCTTCGCGCCAATAGGCATTTTCTTCTTAGTAGGGCTCTTACATTCCATTAAAAAATTAATTCAAACAATTAAAGATAAAGATTGGAAAAAATCTGGGACATATATATTATTGTTAAGCTGGTGGTCAATAATGCTTTTGCCTGGAGTTATGACAATAGAAAGCATCCCACATTCCTTACGGGTTATTGGATGTATCCCTCCAACCTTTATTTTTGCAGGATTAGGCGCTGTAATTGTTTATAGAAAGATAAGTCGGTTGTTCAAAGATAAGTTTGATTTCAAAAAAACAAAATCAAATCGTCTTTTAGTTAGTTCCTGCATACTGCTCTTAGGATTATGTTTCTGTTCTGCTCAATATCTCCGCTATTTTAAAATATGGGGAGAAAATAAAGAAACAGCAAAAGCATTTTCTGCTCATTGCGTTAATATAGGAAATTATCTCAATTCCCTACCCGAGCAAACTTTGAAATATGTAATCATTAACGAACCAGGCCCCCATATTCCATTGCCTGTCCAAACTATCCTTTTTACGCAAAGAACACAAGGTAAAGAGGATAATACAAAATATATTTTTGAAGATGAGTTGGAAAAAGTAGACATGAGTGGAAAGAAAACCGTTATAGTATTGATGGATAGAAATGAAGATATAGTTAATGAAATTCAATCTATTTTCCCAAATGGAGAATTATCAGAGAATAATAATATCTGGATATACCAAAAAAATTAATTATTAATAAGAAATGAAGATATATCGTCAACTCAAAAAACATTATGCGTATTTTATTGCAGGGGCATTATTAATTTTTGTCTTCACTATATGCGTGCTTAGCATTAAAGACGACTCACTAACATTTGATGAAGTCGCTCATATTCCTGCTGGATATTCATATTTAACCCAAAGAGACTATCGACTAAACCCAGAACATCCGCCTTTAATAAAAGACTTATCTGCCATACCTCTTTTATTTTTAGACCTAAACTTCCCAGAAGAACATAGTTCATGGACTCAAGAAGAAAATCCTGCTTGGTGGTTTCAATTTGATTTTGGAACTAAATTTCTATATCAGTCCAATAATAACCCTGACCAAATTTTATTTTGGGCGCGCATACCAATGATTTTTGTTTTTACTCTATTGGGACTTTTCATTTTTTTATGGACAAAACAATTATTTGGCACTAGCCCTGCTTTACTCTCTTTATTCTTATTTTCCTTTTCTCCCACCTTCTTAGCTCATGGCCGACTTGTAACAACTGATATAGGCGCTGCTTTTGGTACTGTTTTATCAACATATTTCTGGTTGAAATTCCTGAAAAATCCAAAAAGAAAAAATATTATTTTGGCAGGTTTAGCTTTTGGCTTCTCCATGCTTCTAAAATTTTCCTTAGTTCTCCTTCTGCCATTTTTAGCTATTATTACTTTGGTTTATGCATTATTAAACGCCAAAAAAAATAAATATTTCCCTAATATTTTAAAATATGCTTTGCTTTCAGCATCTATTTTAGTTATTGGATTTCTATGTGTTATCCTACCTGTTTATCAATATCATATTTCAAACTATCCAATTGACAAACAGATAAGAGATACTGAGTTTATTCTTTCTACAATAAATACTCTCCCATTTCTGAAGAATGTAAATATTGTAATGGCATCTAATCCAATATTAAGGGCCCTTGGACAATATCTATTGGGCATATTAATGGTTCTTAGTAGAAGTTCTGGTGGAAACAGCACTTACTTTTTAGGAAAGATTTCAGCAACTGCGTGGAAAACTTACTTTCCTGTTGTTTATGCAATCAAAGAGCCATTGGCTTTTCATATTCTGACAATTACTGCCCTTCTCTATGCAAGTTGGCATAGAAAGTCCAGTTCTAATTTAAAAACTTATTTCACAAACAAAGTTCAATGGATAAAGAAACACTTTACAGAATTTTCAATGCTGGTTTTTATTGCTATTTACTGGATAATAAGCTTAACGTCAAACCTAAACATTGGAGTACGTCATTTACTGCCAACATTCCCTTTTATTTTCATTCTTGTAAGTGTGACAATAACAAGACTTTTGAAAGAACCTTACTTAAAAATAAAATACATTGCATTGAGCGGTTTAATCATATGGCAGTTTTGCTCTGTAGTAGCTATCTATCCTCATTTTCTTGCATATTTTAATGAAATAGTGGGCGGAGCAGAAGATAGCTATATGTATGTTACTGATTCTAATCTCGATTGGGGCCAAGATTTGAAAAGATTAAAAATCTGGACAGATAAAAACAATATTGATAAAATCTATGTCGACTATTTCGGCGGAGGCAATCCCGAACACTATCTAAAAGAAAAATACATGCCATGGAACAATAGACATAACACTGATCAGTTGCAAGAATCGAATTACTTAGCTGTTTCGGTAAATTGCCTACAGGGTGGCAGAGCAGAACCAGTAAAAGGGTTTGAACAACCCTCAAGCTATTATCGTTGGTTAGATGAATATCAACCAGTCGCTAAAATCGGATACTCTATCTTCATATATAAAATAAAATAATAGCAAAACAACTATTTTGGGATACGCATTGCTATAAAATTATTTATAGAAGATTCTATTGCCAAATCTTAAATCAATATATTCAATTGACTTAAATGTTTCTGGCGTTATCTCCTTTTGTAAAACCAAGTCCAAATTCATGGCTTGATTGTCGATATCACCCCTTAAGTCGAAATAAATTCTATACCCGCTGGCCTCTATCACGCTTAATGTATTACCAATAATCAAGTATTCCCGAAGATTTAAGTCAACTTGTTTTTTAAGATTTTCAGAAACAAGAAAAGCTGCGCTTAATAATTCTGGTTCTATTGCCATCTCGGCAAGAACAATCTTTTTATTTTCTTCTAATTTGAAAACTATATTATCCCCTGCCTCTATTTTTTCAAAAGCTATTCCCATACTGTCCACGAAAAAACAATCTTCTGAAAAATCGCAAAAAACAGCTACCATCTGTTTCTCTTTTATTTCTATTATCAAAATATCTGGAAGTTTTCTTTTTAAATAAACATTTTCAACACGTGGAAAAGCATGCAAAATGAGATTTCGGATGTCAGCAGGTTTTACTAAAAAAACATTACTTAAATCACCATAAAAAGGAACTTGCGTTTTAAGTTCTGGCTCAATCAGTTTTAAAATGTCCTCATTTAAAACTTTTTCAGTTCCTGAAATATTTGTTTCTTTAATAGAAAAAACTCCAGAGAAAAAAACAAGGTAAGTAATCGCGCTAAAAACACAAAAAAACAGCACTAACAACCAAAAAAGTTTTTTAGTATAAAGCGGCTTTTTTCTTCTAACACTGATTTTCCTTTTCCGTCGTTCAATCTTAGACCTTTTTTGCGTAATTTTTGTTTTTCTTTTCGCCATAATGGCAATCTAAAACCCTCTTTTAAATTTTCTTATTTTCTCAAATAAAAAGGTTGGATAATATTTTAAAGAAATAACATAGTCTTGTGTTTTTACATAGTCCTTCATATATCCTCCAAATCCCATTTTGAATAAAGTCGGTCCTGCCCATGGATGTCTGCTTTTCGGGGGCGCATATCCCCAAAAATCATAAAGAGAACATCCTCTGGTTTTTGCTTCTTTAATTGCTTCCCATTGCAAACCATAAGAAATTGGCAGATTTCTAAACTTTGGGGAAAGAACAGCATGGTGATAAAAGCCAATCCCAGACCAAAAAATAACAAACGACATTGCGATTATCTCGTCCTTATACTTACCTATAAAGAGTTCTGCCTGATTATTGGCAGAAAAACACTGGAACTCGTTTTTAAGATATTCTGATGAAAAAGGCATAAAATGCTGACGCCCAGCATTCTGCTTATGAAGACGACTAAGCACTTCTATGTCTTCGATGTTATGACTTTTAAAAATCTCAATGTCTTTATTCTTCAAGGACTTTTTAATTAAATAGCGTGTTGCCTTGCGCATATTCATTAAAAGCTCATCTTCACTGGGTTTGATGTCTAAAACCCAACTGGACTCTGGATGAGCATGTATAGGCGCTTGTTTAAATCCAATTTTACTAAGCATCTGGGTATTTTTTTCTGTTTTTTCCCATATTGGACTGAACCGAATAAAGCTTACTTTCTCCTGCTTAGCTATTTTTTTAAGGTAATCCAATAGGACTGTTAAAATCTGAATTTTTTGGCTAGAATCCGTCTTTTTTCCTATAACAGGTCCATGCGGAGCTAATAAAAATACGCCTCTCTTAGCTTTTATTTTTGTTATCAAACATACAGCTATAAGATTTTCATT
>Ga0265594_1000428_pt1 | contig 35281 bp, 49 predicted proteins | sample saktaG_11_FD_190147 | JGI IMG/M metagenome (GOLD analysis project Ga0265594, IMG submission 190147) | Saline water microbial communities from Sakinaw Lake, British Columbia, Canada - sak_2011_5_24_80m | ecosystem: Environmental > Aquatic > Non-marine Saline and Alkaline > Saline ... | reverse complement strand
ATTATTTTGAAGATTAGAAGGTTGTTTAGATAAGAATTCTTAGGTGATTAAGATTTATCATACAGCTCTGAAAGAGCTGTATGCGGAGATACTGCTTAAAACAATAAACTTTAAAAGGTATTTTATATTTTAAAGATTATGGAAAGAATGCAAAAAGTTTTGGTGACTACTGGAGTTTTAGTATTTTTAGTGATTGGATTTTTATTAGTAACTGGAACTATTACAAAATTTACAGGAATGTTTATTTCTGAAGAGGTCTTGAATAATGAGCAAAAATTTGCAAATTGTTTAAAAGAGAGAGGAGTGGTTCTTTATATTAATTCTGAAAATGCTTTTGAAACTTTAGAAAATTCTGAAGTAAAAGATTATTTGCAATATTTTTATATAATAAATTGTTTAAGGAATAAACAAGTTTGTATTGAGGTAGGAGTTAATGATTTTTCAAAAACTTATGTTTTTGTTATTGGGGAAGAAAAAATTGATGGGGATATTGATGTTTTTAAATTATCAGAGATTTCAGAATGTAAATTAAAATAAAAAATAAATAAAATAGGAGGTTAAAATGGTTTCAGTAAATAAGGAAAAATGTATTGGATGTGGTTCATGTGCTGCAGTTTGTGGGGAAGTTTTTGAAATGGATGATGAAGGAAAAGCACATGTTAAATCAGGAGCTGATACTTCAAAAGATTGTGTAAAAGAAGCAATAGAAACATGTGCTGTGGATGCGATTGGATAAGAGTTTAGGATGAGAAAATTATATTTTAAGATAGGAGATTAAATTTTCTCCATAATGCACTTATTGAATCTCCTTTATTTATTCTATAAATTGCTTCTCCAATAAGAGGAATAAATGATACAATTTTTATACTTGGATGAGGCTCATGTTTTATAGTATCTCCAATGATAATCATATCTAAATTTTTTATTGCATTGTCATATCCTTTTGTAAACAAAGCATGACTTCCATAACCAATGACTTTTTTTGCTTTATGATTCTTGGCTGCACATGCCCCTTGTATTTGAGTTTCTGCTGAAGCAATAATATCATCAGGTAATAGGACTATTTTTCCTTCAATCTTTTCAGGACCAAGAACCCCATAACTTTCTCCTAATTCTCCATTCACTTTTCTATGTTTATCAACTATTGCCAGATCTATTCCTGTATGTTCAAGATATTTTCTTATTTTTTTAGCAGCTCCTTCATCTGGAGATAATACTACAAGATTTTCTAATTCCCCTTTCTGGAGAATTTTATTTAATTCTCTAAAAAGAGTTGGGTAAGGGGGAAGACTATCAAAAGCAATATTGTAAAATCCTTGTATAGATTCATTATGAACATCAACTGTTAGAACTGCATTTGCATATAATCCTATAGCATCTGCAACTACTTTGGCTGTAATTGGAACTCTTGATTCATCTTTTCTATCTTGTCTGCTAAATTTTAAATAAGGAAGAACATCAATTATTTTGTGTGCTGAAGAATTTTTAAGAGCATGATTAACCATTGAAAGAGAAGTGAACCATCTTGATGGGTCTTCATTTGAATCATGAATAAAAAAACAATTACTTCTCCGTATATTTTCTCTTATTCTTGTTTTAAATTCATTATCTGGAAAATTTCTTACATCTACAGGGTTTAATGTAAATAAACTTTTTTTATGATTTGAAGTATCATAAATAGCTTGTGCAAAACTTAATCTCTGATTTTGAGGGTCAGATGGGAATTCTCTTTCTAAAAAATCATTAATACTTTGTGAAAAGGAGGCTCTTGCTTTTGTTGAATCTTTTTCTTCTTTTTCTATTAAATAATTAAAAACACCTTGTGCAAATTCCCATGCAGAACCTTCTGGGTCTGCTATTATTGTACATCTGTAATCCCTCATTTTAATACTTAATATTTATTTTTCTTTAAAATTATTGCTATATCTCAAAATATACTTTATTATATATTCTTCATCACCAAAACATTTATAAATATGAAATTATATTCATATGTGTTAAAATGCATTTATTAAAATGGAAATAAATAAATACCATATATTTTTTGGAAATCTTGCAAATCCCTTGAAGGTTGATATAATCAGCGAGTTGAAAAAAGGTTCTCGAAGTGTTCTTGAATTAGCTGAAAAGTTGAAAGTTGAGCAGTCTAAATTAAGTCATGCTCTTGCATCTTTAAGATGTTGTTCTATTGTTAATGTAAAGCAAGAAGGTAAGAAAAGAGTTTATAGTTTAAATAAAGAAACTATTTTGCCTATGTTAAAACTTATTGATAAACATGAAAATAAATTTTGCGGGAAGTGCAGGGTTTTAGAGGGGAGGAAATAATGGAAGAAAAAATATTAAAATTAATAGAAGAGAAGTATAAAAATAAAGATTTTTTAAAATATCATATTGTTCCAGTTGTTAAAAATGCAATGGGATTAGCTAAGAAACTTAAAGCAGATGAAGAAGTTGTAGAAATGGGTGCTTATTTGCATGATATTAGTAACCTCCTAATTGAAGATTATGATAAATATAAAAAAGAAAATGAACATCATATCTTAGGTGCTGAAAAAAGTAAGGAATTTCTAAAAGAACAAGGTTATGGTGATGATTTTATAGAAAAAGTAGTTCATTGTGTTTTAGCCCATGGGGGAAGAGCTGAGCCAAACCCAGAAACATTAGAGGCTGAAATTGTTGCATGTGCTGATGCAATGGCTCATTTTGATACATTTTTACGATTAACTTGGATGTTTATAGAAAGTTATAATACAACTCAAGAAGCAATAATTGAACTTGAAAATAAAATACAAAGAGATTGGAATAAAAAACTTACTCTTCCAGAAGCTAAGGAGATTGTTAAAGAAAAATATGAAGCGATTATGTTATTAATTAAAAGTATGAAGGAGTATATTTGAATGGAAGAAAAAATATTATTAATAGACCCTTATTTTAAAGAAGGATTAAAAGGATTTTCTTTAGGATTAGCCTATATAGCAGGAGCATTGAAAAAAGAAGGTTATAATGTTAAAGTTTTAGATTTAACTGCTTATTCTATTATAGAAAATAAAGATTATGAAAAAATTTTAAAAAGAGAATTATTAAACTTTAATCCTAAAATTGTTGGGATTACTTCAACTTCTCCAAGTCATCAAAATGCTTTAAAAATAATTAGATTAATTAAAAAAATTAAAAATATACCTGTAATAAAAGGAGGAGTTCATGAAACAAATTGTGCAATGTGCACAATAAAAAATAATCCTGAAATAGATTATTCTGTTTTTGGAGAAGGTGAGAAAACAATTGTTGAATTAATTGATGCAATAATAAATAAAAAATCCTTTTCAAAAATCCAGGGGATTGTTTATAGAGAAGATGGAAAAATAATCTGTAATGAAAAAAGAGAATTAATAAATGATTTGGATGAATTACCAAAACCAGCAAGAGAATTATTTTATATTAATAAAAAATTTGATGAGTATTATAGTTCAAATGTATTTGAAGGTAAAAAATCCACAAGTGTAATGACATCAAGAGGATGTCCATATAATTGTTCTTTTTGTTCTTCTAAATCAAGTTGGGGAAATTTAAGGCAAAGAAGTGTTAATAGTGTGGTTAAAGAATTAAAAGAACTTTATTCACAAGGTTTTAGAGGATTTATGTTTGAAGATGATATGAATTTAATAAACAAAAAATGGTTTTTAGATTTTTCACAAAAGATAAAAAATTTAGGAATCAAGTATACTCTTCAAACAAGAGTTGATGTGATTGATGAAGAAATAACAAAGGCATTGCATGAATCTGGATGTGTGTATATGTATTTTGGAATTGAATCTGGAGTTCAAAATATTTTAGATAAATGCAATAAAAAAATAACATTGAGTCAAGCAAAAAATGCTTTTGCAATTGCTAAAAGATATAAAATTAAATCAATGGCTTCAATTCAATTTGGTTTGCCTGGAGAAGATTTGAAAACTTTTTCCACTATAAAAGAAACTATTAGGGTTTTAAATGAAGAATTAAAACCAGATGAAATAGCAATATCTTATACTTCATTATATCCTGGTTCTCCATTATCAATAAAACAAGGAGTAACTTGTGAAATGTATGAGAATTATATTACAACAATAGCTGATAAAGAAATCTATAAAAAAACTGCTCATGGCAGTCATTCAATTCATTTAAAAGAATTAACTCCTGAAAAAATTATAAAAATTGAAAAACTTTTAGAGAGAGAGAGTAGAATCTCCAGATTTAAAGAGCTTTATAAAAGGTAAAAGATTCAAAGTTAATAAATTTTATAGTATATAAAAAATGTTCAACACAAAAAAAATATACCTAGACAATGCAGCAACAACTGCTGTTGATGAAAAAGTAGTAAAAGCTATGCTTCCTTATTTTTCTGATAAATTTGGAAATGCAAGTTCACAGCACTTGATTGGGCAAGAAGCTAAAAGAGGGTTGGAAGAATCTCGTGAAGTGATTGCTCGAGCTATTGGTGCAAAGTATAATGAGATTATATTTACTGGAAGTGGAACAGAAGCAAATAATTTTGTATTAAAGGGTTTGTTTTTTTATAATAAGAATAAAGATAGTGGGAAGAATCATATAATAACTACAAAAATAGAACATGATTGTATTTTGAATTCATGTAAATGGTTAGAGTCACAAGGAGCTAGGATTAGTTATTTAAATGTTGATAAAGAAGGGTTTGTTAATATTGAAGAATTAAAAAAAGAAATTTGTAATGAGACCTTGGTTGTTAGTGTTATACATGGAAATAATGAAATTGGTGTAATTCAAGATATTGAAAAGATTGGAAGAGTTTGTAAAGAAAAAGGAGTTTATTTTCATACAGATGCTTGCCAGTCATATACTAAAGTTCCCATTAATGTTCAGAGAATGAATCTGGATTTTGTAACTTTGAATGCTCATAAAATTCATGGACCTAAAGGAGTTGGTGCTTTGTATATTGGGAAAGAATTAAAGGATAAAATTGAACCTTTATTACAGGGGGGTGGGCATGAATTTGGTTTAAGAAGTTCAACTGAAAATATTCCTGGAATTATTGGATTTGCAAAAGCTATTAAGATTGCTAATTGGAAAGATGTTAAAAAAATAAGAGAATTAAGAGATTATTTAATTGAAAGTATTTTAAAAATTCCAGGTGTTAAATTAAATGGGCCTAAAGGTGAAAAAAGATTATGTAATAATATTAATGTTTCATTTGGGAATATTGAAGGAGAAGCAATTGGAGGTTATTTAGATAGTTATGGAATTTCAAGTTCAACTGGAAGTGCATGTTCTTCTCATTCTTTAGAACCAAGTCATGTTTTAAAAGCACTTGGTTTAGAACATTCTCAAATGAATAGTTCAATAAGATTAAGTTTAAGCAAGTTTAATACTAAAGAAGAAATAGATTATGTTTTAGATGTTTTAAATAAAATTGTTATTAAATTAAGGAAGATGAGTCCTATTGAATTATAAATTTAATAAAATGGAAAATAAAAATATTAATGAAATGATAGAGTATCCTGAAGAAGGAGTTTTAAGTAAAGAGATAATTAAAAATAATAAATTAGATGTAAGTTTGTTTTGTATGACTAAGGGAACAGAAATAGGCGAGCATACTTCAACAAAACAGGGTTATGTTTATGTTATTGAAGGCAAAGGTGTTTTTAATTTAAAAGGAGAGGAAATTAAAATGGAGAAAGGAGTATTTATTTTTATGAATGAAAATGCTGTTCATTCATTGAAAGCAGAAGAAGATACTGCTTTTATATTATGTTTAATTAAATCATAGGAGGTTAAAATGGAAGAAGAATGTAAATGTTGTGAATGTTCGGTTTGTAAGTGTTCGCCTTGTGAATGTGAACCTAAATGTGAATGTTGTTAGAAGAGTCTTGTTAGAAAAATGAAAGATGAATTTAAAGAACATGGATGTGAATTTAAAAATGAAGCAGAATGTGAAGAAGAGATAGATGAAGATAATTTAGATTTTGAAAAAGTTAAGAAAAAACATTTTGAAGAAGATAAAGAAGAGATTCTTTAAGATGATGAGAGTAGATTGAGTAATAAAATGGCAAAGAAAAAAATAACAAAGAAAATTTGGTTTAATGAGTTAATAGAAAAATATCCAGAGGCAGTTGAGGTTTTAATGGAATCAGGAATGCATTGTATTGGATGTCCCATGGCTATGGAAGAGAGTTTGGAACAAGGTGCTGAAGCTCATGGGTTGGATGTTGATGAATTGGTTGAGAAGATAAATAAGAAGTTGGGGGAGGGAAAATGACAGACAAATTTGAAGCATATAATAAAGAAGTTATGAAACATTTTACAAATCCTAAAAATATGGGGGAGATTCAGAATCCTGATGGTGTTGGGGAAGTTGGAAATATGAAATGTGGAGATGTAATGAGAATTTATCTTAAGATTAAGGATGGAATTATTAAAGATGTGAAGTTTAAAACTTTTGGTTGTGTTGCTGCAATTGCATCTTCTGATGTTTTATGTGAATTAGCTTTGGGAAAGAGTATAGAAGAAGCTAAGAAGATAACAAATAAAGATATTATAAAAAGATTAAAAGGATTGCCGAATATGAAATTACATTGCTCTGTTCTTGGTTCTGAAGCTTTGAAGAAAGCTATTGAGGGTTATGAGAGTGAGGAGAAATAGGATTTTAATTTTGAGTTACTTTGTCAACTCAAAATTTTATTTTATTGTTAGTTGATAAATTTAAGACGAGGGGGTTGTGAGTCTTTAGTAAGGTTAGAGGTCTTTAGTAAGGTTTGTGGGTCTTTAGAGATGAAAGAGAATTATGACAGCCATTGGGTAACAAAAAGACAGGGTTGAGATTATTAAGAAAAAATAATTATTTCTAAGGTATTTTTGGAATTGGTTTTTTTGAGTTTTGCTTTTTTATCTTTTGAGTTTCTGCTTTTGCTTTTTTACCTTTATCTTCTAAACTTATTTTAGAAAATACAAATATATAAAGTATTTCTAAGATTCCAATTGTATTAACAACAAGAAGAACTATGAACCAAATCATGCTGTTTTTATGAGCTGATTTCCATAATGCTAGTCCTTTCCAAACTAAAGACCAGACACCAATTATTAAAACAATAATTAATGCAGTTGTTAATGAAACTCCAAGATAATCTAACATTATTGATGTAATGTCTGTTGAATAAATATCTTCTATTGCCATTTTTATTTTTTATTATCTTTTATTATATGCTATTTATTTTTTGTTATTCTTGATTAATTTTATGTTTTATTTTTTTCTTTCTTAAGTTTTAGGTTTTATTTTTTAGTTTTTTTATCTTTAGATTTTTCAGGGGTTTTTTCTTGAGGTTTTTCTTGATTAGGTTTTGAAGATTTAGAATCTTGTATTAATTCAAATGCAACTCCTCCTGTTTTTTTTGCAATAATATTATATAAAAATCCTATTGCAATTCCGGTTATAAATCCTCCAAATGCATAGGAGAATGGGTAAATTAAAAAAATCTTCCAGTAGGCTAAATCCAATATGTTGGGGTTAATTGCAGAAGCTATTTGAGGATTTAATTTAATAATTGTTTGTGCTATTGCTAGTATGATTCCTAGAATAAGATAAATTAAAGTCAAGACATATGCTAAGGATAATATTTTTATTTTTTTAAGTCTGAACATTTTATCACCTTTTTATGATAACTTTAGGGAAAATTAGTTTTTAAATGTTTTTGTGAATGTATTTTAGTTAGCAGGACTTTTTGAGTATATTTTCTTTACAACTTCTCTTCTAAGTTTTAAGCTATTAGCCCACTTAGCATAAGCATTCCAACCTTGGAATATTTCAAGCATTTTTTCCTTAGAGATTTCTCCTTTTTTATAATTATTAATTTTTGGGAAAATTGATTTGATATTTCTTTTTCTAATTAATTTATAGTAGTAGAATATTCTAAACCCTACAAAATCAACTCCTCTTGATAAGAGGATTATTCTTGATTTATTTGGATGAAGTTCTAGTCTTAATCCTATTTTTAGAAACTTATTAATTTTATGCATCCAAAATTTAAGTTCTAATTTTGAAGAATGTAAAATAACAAAATCATCAACATACCTAATATAATATCTTGCTTTTAATTTATGTTTTACAAAATAATCTAATTCATTAAGATAAACATTAGCAAAGAATTGCGAGGTTAAATTTCCTAAAGGCATGCCTTTTGTAAAATCTTGTAATTTGGATTGACTTTCTCCCCTGTTACAGTTATTTAAGATTATTTTAATTAATCTTAACACATTTCTATCAGTTATTTTTTTACTAATGATATTTGTTAATATATTATGATCCACCTCTTGAAAATAATGTTTTATGTCTGCTTTTAAACAATAACCCTTGATTTGATTATTATTAAACCATCCTTTTATTTTTCCGTTTTTTGAAACTTTTCTTATATATTTATGCAATCTGTTTAAAGCAAATAGATTTCCTTTTCCTTTCCTGTTTGCAGTTGAATTGTAAATAAATGTATTATCAAAAATTGGTTCAATAATATTGCATAAAGCATGATGAATTATTCTGTCTCTAAAATCTGACTTGCTTATTATACGAGTTTTAGGATCTCGTAAGATAAAAGTTTTAAGGGGTTTTGGATAATAAGTATTATCCTTGAGTTCATCATGTAATTTTTTCAAGTTATAAGCTAAATTTTCTTCAAACTTAATTACATAAGGTTTTTTAGTTTTACCTTTTCTTGCTTTTCTATATGCAAGAATTAAATTTTTTATATCATAAATCTTTTGATATAAATTGTTATAAGTTTTCATTTTAAAAAGTGTCTTAGGGAATACTAAAGCTATTCCAACACCAGAACCATTACGGTTATTGCCATTGTTGTTGCAATTCAGGTTAAGCCTATCAGCATTGTTGCTATTCAGGACCGGGACTGATGTGTAGCCTGTTAATTAAAAGTAAATCACCATCACTTCATATTTCAGAACAAGCTTACTAAATGTTATGATTGAATTTCATGATCTTTTATTTCAAAGATTCTATTAGCAGGCATGTAGCCTTAGTCATGCAATTAAGCATCCCTAAGACAGACAATAGTATAAAATAGAATTAATAAATCTTTAGATTGTAAAAAATTTGCATGCGTGCCTTTGGCATTTATTTCAATACCCCAACACCAGAACCATAACGGCCATCGCCACAGTCGTTGCAACCCAGGATAAGCCTAACAGCACCGTCGCTACCCAGGACCGGGACTCTTTTCATTGGAGATTTAATTTCATTAGGATTAACTTTCCAAAGAGGTTTATAAGTTCTACCTGTATCTTGAGCTATTTTATCCAATGATTCAGCTCCTTCATGTGTTACTAATGCGATTACTACTCCATTAAATTTATCCCATTGATTTTTATACCAAGAATTATGAGGGACAAATAATCTACTTCCTTTTTTTAGTATTCCTCCATCTGATTCTTCCCAACCAGTTAAATCATTAGGAACTTCTGTTTGCATTTCAATACCTTCTCCAGCTAAATCAGTATCTACTAACATTCCTCCTTCTAAATCTCCAAATTTCCTGTTTTTTGGAACAATTGTTAATACAGCTGGAATTCTTAAATAATTCTTTGATGGGAATCTTACTCTATTTTGATCAGCCCATTCATTTTTTTTATGAAGACAACCATGAACATAAGCAGCAATCTGTTCTCCTTGAGCAGTTTCTAATGAATCATCATTTAATAACTCTTGAAACACTTGAGAATGAGTACCAACTGCGGGAGGTATTTTATATTGGACAAGTTTTCCACCTATTTTTAATTCTGCAATGTTTGCTTCTTTTACAGGGTATGTTATTTCCATATTTTATTAGGAAGATTATACTTTTTAAATCTTTCTACTTGTTGTAATTTCATAATAATAACTTTTAAAATTCATAAGCTATTTTCTTTAATTATCTCAATCAACTCCCCCATTTACTCTCAAAATTAATTTCCAATAAATTATCCCAATCTCAAGAACCTATATATTTAAAAATTAAAATTATTTGATATTGAAATGGAAGTTTTTGATGAGATTAAAAAAAGATTGGAAAAGGTTTCTGAGTTTATGGAATTGAGTAGTGAAGAACTTGGATTATTGCTTAAACATGAGAAAGTGAATCATGCTGTTCTTGAAGTTGAAGGTAAGGAGTATGATGCTTGGAGAATTATTCATAATAATACTTTGGGACCTGGAAAAGGTGGGATAAGATTTCATCCAAATGTTTCGGAAGATGAAGTAAAGAGTTTAAGTTTTTGGATGAGTTTGAAAACTTCATTAATGGGATTGGGTTTAGGCGGTGCAAAAGGTGGTGTTAAAGTTAATCCTAAAGAATTAAATGAAAAAGAATTAGAAGAATTAAGTCGTGCTTATATTCGGGCTTTTGCAAGTGTTGTTGGACAAGACAAAGATATTCCTGCCCCTGATGTTTATACTACTCCTCAAATAATGGCATGGATGTTAGATGAATATGAAAAAATAAAAGGGCATAAAGAACCTGGAATGATAACTGGCAAGCCTGTTGAGTTAGGAGGAATTGCTCTTCGTGCTGATTCAACTTCTGCAGGAGGTTTGATTATATTAAAAGAATTTTTAAATAAAATTGGGAAAAGCAATGATTTGAAAATTGCTATTCAGGGTTTTGGAAATGCTGGAATGAATATTGCAAAAATGTTAGATAAAGAAGGTTTTAAAATTAATGCTGTTAGTGATAGTAAGGGTGGGGTTTTTAATGACAATAGTTTGAATATTGATGAAGTTATTGAAGTTAAAAAAGAAAAAGGGAGTGTTGTTGAATGTGAAAATTTTAAAAAAATTAGCAATAAAGAATTGCTTGAATTAGATGTTGATTTATTAATTTTAGGTGCTTTAGAAAATCAGATTACTAAAGATAATGTTGAAGAGGTTAAGGCAAAGTATATTTTAGAATTAGCAAATGGGCCTGTTAGTTTTGAAGCTGACAAGAGATTATTTGAAAAAGGAATTATTGTTATTCCAGATATTTTAACAAATGCAGGGGGAGTTGTTGTAAGTTATTTTGAATGGATGTTAAATAAAGGAGGAAATGACTTGGATAAAAAAGATTTGAAAAAAGAATTTCAGGAGATTATGGTTAATAGTTTTAATAAAGTTTGGGAGTTGTTTGATAATAACAAAGATAAATTAAATATGAAGAGTGCTAGTTATGTTATTGCTATTAAAAGAATTTTAGAAGGTGAGAGGTTGAGAGGGAGGTTATGAATTAATATTATTAAAATTAATTTGTTTTTTTTCAAAACCACATTTATTGCATTTACTAAAATAATAATATCCAAACTGTAGTTCAATAACTACATTGTTGCTTCCACAATTAGGGCAGAGTACTTCAAGTTCTTCAAATGTTTCAAATGACATTTTTAGGTCTTCTTTTGATATTTTATTTTAGTAATATTAAAGAATAACTTTTAATTAAGGCCACTGTTTTCTATAATAAATATAGGTGAAGTTTGTTAATATACTTTTTGGTTTTGAAATTAATCCAAAGATTGAGATAAATTTATTAACTTGATTATACTTAAATTTATATGATATATTTAGAATCTATAAAAACTCTATTGATGCATAATTTTTATTTTCAAATAACAGTTCATTCTTTTCTAATTATTTTGTCTATGTTTATAATTCACTTAATTTTTGATTTTATTTTTAGAAAAAGGATAAAATATTTATCAAAAATTAAGAATATAGAAAACAAAAAATTAAAAATAACAAGAATAGATTTTTTAAGAAAAATTATTTCTACAACAATTTTCATTTTAACAATTATTTTTGTTCTTCTTTTAATTCCAGGATTTAAAACACTTTCAATTTCACTTTTAGCAGGTGCTGGAATCGCAGCCATTGTAATTGGATTTGCAGCTCAAAAAACCCTTGCAAATATTGTTTCTGGTGTTTCAATTGCTTTTTTTACACCTTTTAGAGTTGGAGATAGATTGAAAATAGGAGAAGATTTAGGAGATGTTGAAGAATTAACTTTAAGACATACAGTAATTAAAACTTGGGATAATCGAAGAGTCATTATTCCAAATGCTATAATTTCTGAAAAAGAAATTATAAATTATAGTATTAAAGATGAAAAAATGCTTTGGACAATAAATATGGGAATTAGTTATGATTCTGATATTGACAAGGCTAAAAAAATTATGATTGATAAAGCTAAAAAACATCGTAAGATTATTGTTCCTGAAGAAAACGATGAAAATGGAAATTTAGATAAAAAAGAGCCAAAAGTTAGGGTTACTGATTGTGGAGATTTTGCAGTTAATCTTAGATTATTTTTTTGGGTTGAAAAACCATCTGATGCATGGACAACAGGATTTGATTTAATTGAAAGTATTAAAAAAGAATTTGACAAACAGGGTATTGAAATTCCTTTTCCTTACAGAACAATTGTTTATAAAAAAGATTTGGAAAAAAAGAAATATATGAAGAAGAATTAATCATAATTATAAGGAGGTAAAATGACATTTATAACTTTAACAATATCTGCAGTTCTTGCAATTGTAGCTGGAATTTTAATTTTATTCTGGCCAAAAATGTTAAGAATAGGAATTGGAATATATCTTTTATTATTTGGGATATTGAAAATAATAGAACTTAATTTAGGATAATCTTTTAATAAAAAAGATAGGAATATTGCCAATCTATTTGATAATAAAATGATAAAGAAAATTAAAAAACATTTTAAAGAGATTATTGAAATAAAAACAACTCCCCATGAAATAGCTTTGGGTTTTGCAGTTGGAACTGGGATTGCTATTCTTCCAACATTCGGATTAGGAGTTTTTATTGGGGTTTTGATTTTATTGATTTTTGAAAGAATAAGCAAGGTTTCCATGTTTATTGCATTTGCAATATGGAATCCAATTGTATTAATTCCAATGGCAGGTTTAAGTTATGGGATTGGAGATTTTATTTTAACAAAAGAGCCTATAATTAAATTTCAAATTGAATTTTTAAATCAGATTTTTGTTTATACAAGAAGATATTTTGTTGGAAATCTTATATTGACTGCAACTCTTTCCACATTAAGTTACGGATTGGTTTATTTTCTTGTAAAAAAATATAAGAAAAAAGAAATACCTATTTTGCAGAAGCCTTTGGAGATTTGATGATACTACAAAGATTTATAAATTAATTATTTATAAATATAAAAATGACAGAAAATTATTCACAAGCAGATGAATTTGAAGCAATGCTTAGGCAGGCAGAATTAGAAAGAGCAGGAACTCCTGTAAGCAGATATATGGATTTATTTTCAGATTTAGATGAACCTTTAATTCCTCCTCAAAGAGGAGATTGTGAACCTACAGATTCAGAAATATTTCTTAGTAATGCTCTTCCCCAAATACCAAGATCAAATCCTGTTATGGAAAGAATAATAGATGAAGAAATGAGTCAGTTGCATAAAAAATAAATACCTAAATTACTAAACTAAAATATGGAACAAAAAAACTTTTTATTTATCTCATGGGACGGCCTTATAGGAGATATAGCATGGCAGGTTTCTAAAGAAGGGCATAATGTAAAATATTATATTAAAAATCCTGAAGAAAAAGAAGTCGCAGATGGTTTTATAGAAAAAGTAGATGACTGGAAACCTGAAGTTGATTGGGCAGATATTATAATTTTTGATGATGTTTTAGGACAAGGAGCTCTAGCTAAAGAATTAAGAGACAGGGGAAAATTTGTAATTGGTGGAACACCATATACTGATAAACTTGAAGATGACAGGAGTTTTGGACAAGAAGAATTAAAAAAATATGGAATTAATATAATCCCTTATAAGAACTTTACAAATTTTGATGAATCTATTGAATATGTTAAACAAAATCCTGCAAAATATGTAATAAAACCAAGTGGAGAAGCCCAAAATACAAAAGGGTTGTTATTTGTCGGAGAAGAAGATGATGGAAGAGATGTTATTGAAGTTTTAGGAGATTATAAAAGAGCTTTATCAAAAAAAATTCCAATCTTCCAATTACAAAAAAGAATATCTGGAGTAGAGGTTGCTGTTGGAGCTTTTTTTAATGGAAAAGAGTTTGTATACCCTATTAATGTTAATTTTGAACATAAAAAATTATTTCCAGGTAATTTAGGTCCTTCAACAGGTGAAATGGGAACAACAATGTTTTGGTCTGGTCCAAATAAAATTTTTAATCAAACACTTAAAAAAATGGAAAGTAAATTAGCTGAAGAAAGATATGTTGGATATATAGATTTAAATTGTATTGTAAATCAGTATGGAATTTATCCTTTAGAATTTACTGCTCGTTTTGGTTATCCAACAATATGTATACAAAAAGAAGGAATGATAATCCCTATTGGAGAATTTTTTTATAGACTTGCAAAAGGAGAAAACCCTCAATTAAAAGTTAAATCTGGATTTCAAATTGGTGTGAGGATTGTAGTTCCACCTTTTCCTTTTCATGATAAAAAAACATTTGAGGTAAGATCAAAAGGTTCTGTAATATTCTTTAAAAAACCTATTGAAGGAGTTCATATTGAAGATGTTAAAAAAGTAGATGGTCAGTGGGTTGTTTGTGGAAGTTCAGGGGTTGTCTTAATTGTATGTGCAACAGGTCAAACAATGAGACAGACAATAGATAATGTTTATAATAAAATAAAATACATAAAAATCCCTCATATGTATTATAGAGATGATATTGGTGAAAGATGGTTTGAAGATTCTGACAAACTTCATACTTGGGGATATTTAAGAGAGGTTTAAATGTTAGAATACAAAATATTGCTCTTGCCAATATTAGGTTTTATTATTGGATATTTTACAAATTACTTAGCTGTAAAAATGCTATTTCATCCAAAAAATAAAATTTTTGGGATACAAGGGGTTCTTCCAAAAAGAAAAGAAATCCTTGCTAAAAAAATTGGAGATATTGCCCCAGAAATAATGCCTTCAAATTTTAGAAAAATTGAGAAAATTCCATTTATTGGAGAAAGAATAATTGAATCTTTTCAAAAAGCTGTAGAAAATCAAATTAATACATTAAGCGTAGATGAACTAGAAAAGATTGTGTTTAAGGTTGCAAAAAAAGAACTTCATTTTATTGAAATAATTGGAGGAGTGATAGGCTTTGTTATTGGAAGTGTGCAAGCTTTGATAATGATAATTTAATGGATAACAATAATTTGATTAATAATCCTAATAGAAATACTTTTTTATCAAGTAATTCACCTATTTTAAGTGAATACATAAATATATAAGCTAGATTGCCTTAATAAAATAATAAAGATGGTAGATGAATTTGATAATAAACATGTAGTTCCAAGAGATGAAGGATGGGGAGTTATTGATGCAAAGGGATTAAGAGCTTCAAAAGTTTTTCTTACTAAGGGTGAGGCGATTGAATTTGCTAAAGAACTTGCCATAAGGCATAAGGTATGTATGGTTTTGCATGATGAAGAAGGTAAATTTGAAAAATTTGAATGTAAACCTGAGATAGGAAATCAGCATGTTGTTAAAAAAGGAGAAAATTGGGCAGTAATAGAAGAAAATGGAAAATATATTTCAAAGAGTTTTAAAAGAAAAGGTGCAGCAATGGCACATGCATATCAGTTAGCAGTTGACCATGATGCTTGTATGCTTGTTCATGATGATAATGGAAAATTTCAAAGTGTTTCATGTGGTGCAGATAATACTCCTGGAATTATACAATTGATAAGAATGAGATTGAAAATTTAAATTATTAATAAAAATCATTAGAAAAGATGGAAACAAAAAAACTATTTAATGAAGAAGAAGCAAAAGCTATTGGAGAGTCATTAGGAACTAAATGGGCTAAGTTTGATGTTAAACAATTTACTAAAGGTCTGAATGTTGAGCTTGAACATGGAAGCAGAGATTCTGAAACAAATGTAACAAATGACGATTCTTTAATGACCGGAAAGATTGCTCTTGCGCATTTAAAAGAATTTTCAGACTATTATGATAGATTGGATAAAATGGAAAAGGAAGCGGATGAATTTTGGGGAAAGACTGAGTAATCCTCATCTATTTTAAAAAATCAAGTTAAACAAATTCAATATCCTAATTTTATCTAATGAAAGGTTATATAACCTTAGATTTCTTTAGATTAAAATGATAGAATTAGCTTATTATGAGAAAATATCTTTATTTGTGATATTATTGATTATAATCACAGTAGTGACCAATGTTATAGGTATCTTTATTCAAAAAATATTAGAAAATAAATTTTCAAAACACTATTTAAAATTAACTTCAGTTATTATTCAGTTTTCATCAATTATATTATTGGTCTATTTTCTTAATGTTTATTATTTTAAATTTGAGATTGGTGTAATTGCGTCTTCATTAGGAATTGTTTCAGTAGCAATTGCTTTTTCAACACAACAAATTATTCAAAATTTTATTTCAGGATTAATTATTTCATTTGGAAGTTATATTAAAATTGATGATTGGATTGAAATAAATCCTCCTTCAATTATTGGAAGGATTAAAGATATAAATCTTATGAGAATAACAATTAGAGATATAAATGGGAAGATACATTTTATTCCTAATTTCTTATTAATTACATCAAGAGTTATAAATTATAATAAAACAGGTTTTGTAGAAATCCAAATTCCTATGGCAATTTCTTCAAACAATAATTTTGAAAACATTAAAAAGATTATTTATGAGGTTTTAAATAAGAATCTTAGGATATTACCTAATGTATCAAAAAATGAGAAAGCAAGAATCTTTAAACTTTTGGAATTAAAATCATTAAGAAGATTATATCCTGAAAAAGATTTAACAAAATTTAGTCCGTATATCCTAATTACAGATATGCAATCTGGAAAAATAACTTTAAACATACGGTTTTGGATTAGAGAGATTAATAAAAAAGATGAGATTATCTCCGAAGTATTATCAGGTATTAAAGAGAAATTTGAAATGGAAAATATTACCGTATGAAAATATCCTCAATTTATCTAAAAAAATCAGGATTTTCTGATTCAAATCTTTTAAAAACTTTTCCAAATAAAAAAATCTCTCTTTTCTTAATATAAAAATAACCAGATATTGATGCTATAAGGGCTCCAGCGCTATCAACAATTAAATCCCACATTGTATCTATAAGCCCGGATTTTTGCATGATAAAACCAAAAATCTGATCCCTGCTGAATTCAAAAATCTCCCATACAGCACCAATTGCAACTGCAAAAAAAAAGAAAAAATAGCAATCCAAAGGGGATTAGCTTTAACCTTACTTCATTTATATAAAACATATAGGATCATAAATCCAAAAGCTAAGGCAGAACTTGTATGAAGGACAAGATCCCACCACCAAAACTTATCATAATAGCCATGAACTTCTCCTAAAAATAAAGTCGCATAAAGGAAAACTATAATTATAATTTCAAACTCTACTGGAAGATAAATTTTGTATCCTCTTTCAAATAATCTAGGCAAAAAAGTTAATATTATTGTGAATATTACTGCAAATAAAACTGTCCATCTTTAATTATAAACCACTCCTATAAAAACAAGTATAAGAGTTATTCTTATAAAAAGATTCAGGATATAATATATTTTAGTTACTCTTTCTATTCTCCCACTGAACAAACCAAAGGTTAAATTGTTTATTAACCTTTTAAAACCATTTTTTTCTTTTAAAATAAAAAATCATTCCAGCTGCTACTATAACTATAACTCCCCAAACAGCAGGATAAAACCATTTAATAGCAAGTTCGGGCATGTATTCAAAATTCATTCCATAAATTCCTGCAATAAATGTAAGTGGAATGAATATTGTAGCAATAATTGTTAAAACTTTCATAACCTCATTCATTTTATTGCTGTTTATAGAAAGATATAAATCAAGCATTCCTGAAAGCATATCTCTGAAGGTTTCAACTGTATCCATTACTTGAATAGTATGATCATAGACATCCCGTATATATGCCTGAGTTTCTTTATGAATCAATTTTGAATCTGTTCTTTGTAAAAAACTTATAATCTCTCTTAAGGGCCAGATAGATTTTCTAAGATTAATAAGTTCTCTTTTTAACTTGTAAATATTATTCAGAGTATTAAGGTTATCTTTTATGAGGTTATTTTCTATTGATTCTATTTCGTCACCAATACTTTCTAAAACAACAAAATAATTATCAATTATAATGTCTAAAAGAGTATAAGCAAGATAGTCACTTTCAGTGGTTCTTATTCTTACTCTTCCTTGCCTTATTCTTTCTTTTATTGGCTCAAAAAAATTATTTTCTTGTTCTTGAAATGAAATTATAAATCCTTTTCCAAAAATGATACTAATTTGTTCTGAATTTATATGATTATCTTCATGAGAGATTATTTTTAAAACTAGAAATAATATTTCATCAAATTCTTCAATTTTTGGCCTTTGATTTGTGTTTACAATATCTTCAAGAATTAGTGGATGAAAATTGAAATGTTCTCCTATTTTTTTTATTAAATCAAGATTATGAATTCCAGTTATATTAATCCAAGTCATACTCTTTTTATTTTTGAACTTAAAAGTATCCTCAATATTTTCTGATTTAAACTCTTTTAATGAACCCTTTGTATAATCCATGACTTGAATCTTAACTTTTTCTTTTCTTGGTTTTCCAGTATAAACCAGGGTTCCAGGAGATTTTCCAAGTTTTTCTTTTGTAGATTTTAAAGTTATTTTTGATAAGTTTAAAGGATTTAATTTGTTTAAAGAGATTTTTTCAAAGATTTTTAAATTTTGTTTGTTCAGATTATTTATAATATTCATTTTTTAAAAAAGAGAACCAAGTTTATATAACTTTATATGATGAAAATAAATAAGAGGATGAGAATAAACAGATTCGAGGATTGGAGTTAAAATTAGGCTAGGGGTTATTCATTTTAGATAAAGAGTCATATCTTTCCTAAAAATTCATTGTCTAATTGATTGAAAAAATTCATTCTAGAAATAATTTTTTATATTCATGTTTTTTAAGGTCTTCTTCAATATCTTCATAAGATTTTCCACAAAGCATTCCTCCTGCAATAAAATCTTCTTGAGTAATTTCTGTTAAACAAAAATCAGGCATTTTAAAATTTTCTTTTTCTTCAGAAGTTTTAAATTCAAAATCAATTATAACAAGCCCTTTAAGAGCTCCTTGAAATATATCTATTTCAGCAAGGTTATTATTATTATAATTATAATAATATCTTATTTTATGAATCTTTTTTCCTTTAATTTCAACTAAACTATAAAATTCTTGTTCTGTTATTGGAATTGTTTCTTCTCTTAACTGAGATTTGTCGTTTTCATCTATAACTTGTTTTTTTGTTATCTCAAACTTATTTCCATTTTTTCTTATTCTTAATTTTGGATGTTTATTTTCTTTAGGAATATAAAGATCAATTATTTCTTTGAATTCGCAATCTTTTAAATTTTCAGGAAGTTTTTTTGCAAGATATGTTTTTTCAAGTTCTATCATTTTAAACTCATTTCATCCCAGTACTACCAAAACCACCTTCACCTCTTTGAGTGTCAGAAAGATCTGTTTGTTCTTCAAATTCAGGAGTGTAATAATCTTGAATAATTGCTTGGACAATTCTGTCGCCTTTTTCAATTGTAAAGGGTTCTTTTGTTGAGTTGAAGAGGATTATTTTTAATTCTCCTCTGTAATCTGAATCAATAACTCCTGCAAATCTATGAATTCCTTTAAATCCCATTCCACTTCTGTCCCAGAATAATGTTGCAAGACCTTCTGGAATTTCAATTGATATTCCTGTTGCAAATGCATGTCTTTCTCCTGGTTGGAGGATTATTGTTTCAATAGAATATAAATCAAATCCTGCAGCATGTTCTGTTCCATGAGTTGGAATTTTTGCATCAGGATGAAGTTTTTTTACTTTTACTTTTATTTTTTTTAAAACCATAATTGGAATAATTAAATTTTGTTTTTAAATATTGTTGTGAAAGAGTGAGGGTTTTGTTTAGTGAAAGAGTTGTTAATAGGAAGATATTTTATTAATTAAAGTGACATTCTCTCACACATAAATATGTGGGCTTCTTTATTATCTCTTTAAGAATACCACTAGAACTACTCCCTAAAACTTAGCTTGTGCAATATTAATGATACTATATTTTAAAGTATGTGGATTTAATAAACTATTAAAAAAAATTAATATTAGATTTCTTATTCTTGTATCTCTTGAAAATCTTGTCGTCGGGGTTGGGTTTAGATATACAGGATATTGTATAGGAATATTTAAATACTGGTTTTGTTTAAATCTACTATTGTGATTAAAACTACAATAGGTTGTATTTAAAAAAAGGTGAAATACAATATATGGTATGTTTGTTTAATATTTTGGTTTAAATAAATAAAATAATTAAAAAAGGAGGATGTTAAAATAAAAAAGAGGTCAAATTGAAATTTTCTATTGCCTTGATATATTAACTTATTAAAATGAAATGTATTTTTTGTGGAGCAGATACTCATGTTACTGATAAAAGAGAATCTCCTGAAGGAACAAGAAGAAGAAGAGAGTGTTTGAAATGCAAGAAAAGATTTACAAGTTATGAAAAACCTGAAAAAAGAGAAATCATTGTTATTAAAAAAGATGGAAGGCGTGAAAGTTTTTCAAAAGAAAAACTTAAAATCGGGATAATGAAAGCATGTCAAAAAAGGCCGATTTCAATTAAAGAAATTGATGGGATTATTGAAGATATTGAAGAAAAATTATTAAGAAAAGGTAAAGAAGTAAAAAGTGAGATGGTTGGAAAAATCATGATTAATAAATTAAAAAAATTAGATAAGGTTGCTTACATAAGGTTTGCTTCTGTTTATATGGATTTTCAAAATATGGAAGATTTAAAAAAAGAAATAAGTATTTTAGGAGGTTAAATTCAAAATGTTATTACCAAAACATATTAAAAAAAGAGATAAGAGTTTAGATAGATTTAATCCCTTAAAAATAAGAGATGCAATAAATTATGCTGTTAAAGATGTTGGTTTAAAGAATTCTGAAGAAGCAACAGATGCAATTTATTCTGAAGTAAAGAAAAAAATAAGTGATAGATTTAATGGGAATATTCCTAAAATAGATGATATTCAAAAAACTATAATTGATACTGCAAGAGAAATTGGTTATAATAATGTTTCAATTGCTTATAAAAATTATAGTACAGAGAGAACAGAAGTTAGGGAGTTTTTATTGATTGCAAATATGAATAATGAAAGAAGCACTACTGATGCTGCATTATTAATAGAATCTGATTCAAAAGAAAGTTTAGAGAAATGGGATAGGGGAAAAATAATTAAACAATTAAAAGATGAAGCTAATTTAGCTAATAATTATGCTGAAAAAATTGCAAAAAAAATTGAAAATAGTGTTATTGGTTTATATAAAAGAGGGGGGATAAAACATTTTCAGACTACAGATATTAGGATGTTAATTGATTTAATTTTAAAAGAAGAAGGATTAGAAACTCAAAGAAAAAAACAGGCATTATTAAGTATTCCTAGCCCTGATTTTATGAAAATTATTTTTAGCAGGAGTAATGAGAATAGTAATATTGCTAGTAATAATCCTGAAGCTGTTAATTTGGAAATTGCTGAAAGAATACAAAAACCATGGGCTTTGATGAATATTTTTAGTGATGAGGTTGGAGATGCTCATTTAGATGGAAAAATCCATATTCATGATTTAGGATATCCTACAAGAGCATATTGCAGTTCACATTCATTAGAGTATATAAAAAAATATGGATTAGGAAAAATTTTAGAAAATTTAGAAACTAAATCAAATCCTCCAAATTCTGCTTGGGTTCTTAATCAACATGTTCAAACTTTTTTAGCTTCAATGCAAGCACATTATGCAGGTGCTTTGGGTTTTGGTTTTTTAAATATACTTTATTCTCCTTTATTAAACAGGCCTATTGATATTATTGTAGGAAGATTTAATGGTAAAGTTTTAAGTATTGAAAAAAGAGATTATATAAAATTAATTGAACAAGATGTTTTTAGTGAGAATAAAGAATCTGATAATTATTTTAAAATTGAAAAAGAAAAAAAAGAATTAAGGGAGATTTCACAAAAAGAATATGACCAGGTTGCTCAGAATTTAATATTTGCTGCTTCTCAAAATGCATTTTCACGAGGAGGACAGACATTGTTTATTGATTTTAATATTCATACGGGTGTCCCACATTATTTAAAAAATGTTCCTGCTATTGGGCCTGGAGGGAAATATATGATTAAAACATTAGAGAGTAATATAAAAATGGTTGATGATGTTCCAAGACTTAAAACAAAAGATTCTCAGGATTTTAAAAATGGAGATGCTGATGATTTAAAATTAGAAGGAGAATTTAAAGGGGGGCATATAATTACTTATGGAGACTTAGAACCCTCTGCAATGAAGTTTGCAAAGTCATTAATTGAAGTTTGGAGAAAAGGAGATAAAGATGGCAGGCCTTTTCATTTTCCAAAATGTGATTTACATGTTGATAAAGATTCTTTTGAAAATCCTGAGCAAAGAAAAATTTTAGAATTTGCAATAGAAGTTTCTGCTGAGAATGGTTCTATATATTTTATGTTTGATAGGGGTAATGGGGCTGTTCTTGCACAGTGTTGCAGATTAAAAGAAAAGATTGAAGATAAATCAATGTTAAAATATCCTGAGAAACTAAGGTTTTGTGGGTTTCAAAATGTAACTATTAACCTTGCTCAAGCAGCTTATAAAGGAATTACTTTAGAAGGATGTTTAGATGAATTAGATAATGCAATGGAAATAGCTTTGAGAGCTCATCAACAAAAAGCTTTATTTATGCAAAGATTATTAGAAACAGATGGGAGTCCTATGAGAAATTTAGGAAAACCAAGTGATGATGGAACTTCTTATATTGATTTAAAAAAATCAACTTATATTCTTGGAAATATTGGTTTAAATGAAGCTGTTAAAGCTTTGACAGAAAAAGAATTACATGAGAGTGAAGAAGCATATGAAACAGGTTTGAAAATAATTGCATTTATGTATAAAAAAGTAATGGAGTTTAAAAAAAGAACTGGTTTGAAATTTGTTATTGAAGAGACGCCTGCAGAATCTGCAACAAGGAGATTGAGCATTATTGATGGAAAAAGATTTGAAATTGGGAAAAAGATTATAAAAGGGGAAGGAGAAAATACATATTATACAAATTCAATTCATTTTTCTCCCAATGCTAATATGGGAATTATTGATAGGATTGTTGGGCAAAGCAAATTTCATGAGATGATTGAGGCTGGGGCAATTACTCATGCTTATATTGGAGAACAAAGGCCAAGTAAAGAAGCTATTTGGAATTTAGTTAAAAACACTTTAGAAAATACAAGATGTGCTCAATTAGTTTTTTCTCCAACTTATACTGAATGCAATTGCTGTGGGAACATAATGGCTGGTGATAAAAAGTTATGTTCAAATCCTGAATGTGAAAATAGTATTGAAGAAACAGTTGATTTGAGTAAATTAAATATTGTTACAAGAATTGTTGGGTATAATAGTAGTTTAAAACAGTGGAATGGTTCACAGTTGCAAATTTATGAAGATAGAAAAAAAGCAGAGTTAGATTATGCTGGGGCAAGTGGAGGAAAAGATATGTCTTGGTTGTATAATCCTTCGCCAAATGGAAAATTAACTATTATGCAGTTTGGTAAAAATGAGTGTATTTATTGTGATAAGACTAAAAAAATTGTTGAACAAGTTATTCAAGAGCTAGGATTAGATGAAGAAATTGATTTTAAATTTTATAAATTAGATGAAATGAAAGAAGATGCTATAGTTAATGCTGCAAAATATAATGTTCCATTTGATAGTGTTCCAACTCTTGTTGTTGCTGGGAAAAAAAGTTTTTGGAAAAAGACAACTGAGTATGGGAGTGATAGTGAATGTGAGGATGGAACTTGTAGTATTGATTCTGGTGTTGGAAAAACAGATATGATTAGTTATGAAGAAATTAAACAAGCTATTGTAGAGAGAATGAAAGATTATGAATTGGTGGTTAGGGTTTAGGATGGAAATGTTTTTAAAAAGAGATTATTGATGGGTAATATGGAGTGTAAAATAATTGTTGAACAAGGAGAGGATGGACATTTAATTTCTGAGGTTGTGGGTCTGCCTGGTTGCCATACTCGAGGTAGAACTTTTGATGAACTTATGAAAAGAACAAGAAAAGCAATTCAGCTTTGTAAGGAAGGGTTTGAAGGAAGAAGAGGGTTAAAATGAAAATATCATTTCGTGAAGAAACAACAATTGATTATCCTGGAAAATTTGGAGTGATAGTTTTTACTTCAGGATGTAATTTTAAATGCGGGTTTTGTCATAATTATGAATTGATTGATGGTGTTGATAATGAAATTGATTTAGATTTTTTATTAAAAGATTTAGAGGTGAAAGCTCAGGAAGGATGGTACAAAGCTGTTACAATATCTGGAGGTGAGCCTTGTTTGCAAAATGGTTTAATTGAGTTTGTTAAAAAGTTAAAAGAATTAGGGCTGAGTGTTAAGATTGATACAAATGGTAGTAGGCCTGATGTGTTGAGAGAGTTATCAGATGTGGGTGTTGATTATGTTGCAATGGATATTAAATCTCCTAAAGGAAAGTATAATGAAATTACGGGAGTTGAAGTTGATATTGAAAAGATTGAAGAGTCGATTAGGTTAGTTGAGCAGTTTCCTAATTCTGAATTTAGAACAACTGTTTTGCCTTTTTATTCTAAATCTGATATTGAAGAAATGGGAAAGTGGGTTAAAGGGATTGTTGGAAGTAAAGTTAAGTTATGGACATTGCAACAGTTTTTACCTGAAAAAACTAGGGATGTTGAATATAGAGAGATGAGTCCTAGTTCTAAAGAGAAATTAGATAAATTTGGTGAGTTGATGAAAGAGTATGCTGATGAGATTAGAGTGTTGGTTTGATGTATGTTTTTGAGTGAAGGAATTTTTATAAAGATATTATAATCTTAAAAAGTATGGAAAAAGAGAATATAGAAAAAATATTTGATTTTTTGCATGTTGTTAGTGACTTGAAAAAAACTAAGAGATATGGAGATTATGATATAGAAGGAGATTCAGGATCTGATCATTCTTGGAGATTAGCATTAATGACTTTTATTTATAGTGATGAACTTTGTTTAGATATTGATGTTTTAAAAGCTGTTAAGATTGCTATTGTCCATGACTTGCCTGAGGCGATTACAGGAGATATTGATTATGGAGAAATTTATAAAGGGAATATTTCTAAAGAAGAAAAGCAAAAAAATGAAATTGAAGCAATTAATAAACTAAAAAATATTCTTCCTGAAAAAATTGGAAAAGAGATTATTGAGTTATGGGAAGAGTATGAATATTCAAGAAGTAGGGAAGCATTGTTTGTTAAAGCTCTTGATAAAATTGAGACAATAAGTTATATTGTTGAAAAAGGGAAAAATTATAGTGATGAAGATTTAGTTGCAACTTATATTGATAAACATGTTAAAAATTTTCCTGAATTAAAACCTGTTTTAAGGGAATTAAAAAAGAGGTTGAAAATAGAATTTGAAAAAAGAGGGATTGAGTGGAAAGAAGAATATGATAAGTATGAGGGGGAGATTGAAGAAGTTGTGATAAGGGATATTAATAGTAATAAAAAAGTTGAAACAATGAAACAAGCTCAAGAACTTGTTCGCCAATTTGCTCTTAGAAATAATTGGAAAGATGTTCCTAATATTGATAAAATTGATCATTTGCATGAGGAGTTAGGAGAAATGTCAAAATATCTTAGATACAAAGATGAAGAGGGGAGGAAAAGAATTGTTAGGGAAAGGCCAGAAGTTTTTAAAGATGGAATTGGAGATTTGTTTTTTGGAACTTGTAGGTTGGCTAATCAATTAGGGGTTGATATTGAAGATGCTTTTAATATGGTGCAAAAAGAGATTTTAGATAAGTATAATCATAAAAATGATGAGGATAATATTGTGAGGGAGTAAGATGAAAATATTTATTGCAGGGAGTATGCATTTTGCAAAAGAGTTTGTTGAAACAAAAAAAATATTAGAAGAATTTGGGTTTGAAGCAGATTTTGCTCCTGATACTTTTGATTGTATTAAAAATCCTTTTCTTAATGAAGATTTGGCTCATTGCGAGAATACAGATATTATGAGGACTTGTATGGATGCTCAGGAAAAATGTGATGCAATATTGGTTTTAAATTATCCTAAAGAAGGAATTGAAGGTTATATTGGAACTCATTCTTTAATTGAATTAGGTCTTGCATATTATTGGAAACAAAAGATTTTTTTGCTACATCCTCCCCCTTCAAAAGAAAAAGCCAGATATCATGTAGAAGTAATGCATATGAAACCTGTGATTCTTCATGGAGATTTAAATAAGATAAAACTATTTTTTAATGATGTTAATGAAAAATTAACAATCAATGATTTACAAAACTTAATCCTTCAACAAGCTCGAGAAAAAGGATTTGGTGTTAAGCAAGAAGATGTGAATGTTGCTAAGAAAATAGCTTTAATTCATTCTGAAATATCTGAAGCATTTGAAGCTTATAGACATAAGAATATTGATGGTAAAGATGGATTTAAAGAAGAGCTTGGAGATGCTGTTCAAAGGATTTTACATTTATGTGGTATATTTGATATTAATATTGAGAAAGAGATAATGAAGAAGTTAGAGTATAATAAAGATAGGGAATGGGATAAAGAGAATATGAATGAGAGGTTTGTTTGATGTAGTGAAGAACAGATAATTTTTTAAGTGTTGAATTATTATTAATAAGATGGAACAGGAATTAAAAGATATTAGAGTTGATTTGAAGAAGTTGATGATAGATGTGGCTATGATGAAAAGAATATTAATTCCTGCTGGAAGTGATCCAGAGGGTGAATTAAGTGATTGGGCTAAAGAAGAATTAGAAAAAGCAAGAGCTGAATCTGAAGAAGAATACACTTCTTTAGAAGATTTATAATGTATAAAATTGAGTTTTCAAAACAAGCAACTAAATTTATAAGAAATCTTCAAGAAGATATAAAAGAGAGAATTAAACAAAAGTTTATCAGGATTAAATTAAATCCTTTTAGATATCTAGAACATTATGAAGGAGATTATGATTATAAACTTAGAATTGGAGATTATCGTTCTTTAATAGATATTGATTTTAAAAGAAAGATTTTATTTGTAAGGGTCATGGATAATAGGGGAAGAATTTATAAAAATTAAAATGGGATATAAAACAGAATTTAATTGGGTTTTGAAATTAAAACCTGAACAAGGTTTTCCTGAAAAACTTGAAATTGGAAAAGTTTATGAGTTTGAGAAAAATGACTGCAGAGTTTATCCTGTTGATATTCCAATTGATTTAGCTGATAAAGATTGGAATGTTGTTGCTAAAGTTGTTGTTTTGCAGTTTACGTGTGGGTTTGGAAAAACAAAAGGATTGTTTAAGATTAAAAAGATTTATAATGAAGATGAGAGAAAGTTCTTAAGTGAATATTGGCAAACTGGGTTGGAGGAGTTGAGGGGGAGAGGGGTTGTTAGTTGATATTATTTTGGTCAATTATAAACTCGGCTGATTAGCAACATCAATAACCCTATTACATTGGTTTTTAATATTAATCTGCATTTGTCTTAATTTTATTCCTGCTTCTGAAAATAATTCTTTTGTTAATGAATCAGGTTCCTTATAGATTTTTGAAAAAACAACTTCTGAAATTCCATTTCCAACAATTGATTTAGCACATGCTGAACATGGATAAAAAATAGTGAACATTGTTGTGGATTTTAAATCTTTTCTTGCTATCTGGCTCATTGCATTTATTTCAGCATGAGCTCCTCTGCAATTTCCTGTATGTCTTTCTTCCCATTTTATTTTTTTCTGGTCTTTTCTACATCCTACTTCTAAACAGTTCTTTATTCCGGGGGGAGCACCATTATACCCCATTGCAATTATTCTTTTATCTTTAACAATTACTGCTCCTGTTTTTAGATATTTGCAACTTGACCTTGCTGCAGCAGAATAAGCTGAGAACATAAATGATTGTTCCCAAGTTGGTCTTGATTGACTTTGTTCTTCTGCCATATTATTATTTAATTTTTTATTTATTAATTATTATTATAATAGAATATAGATTTTAGAAGTGAAAGAAACATTTATTAACCTCTTATTTCTAAGTTTTTTAATGATTAAGGTGATATTTGAATTAAGGGAGAGTAGAAAATGGTTGCAAAAAATGATCCAGCAATGGAAATTACAGAAGGGGAATTTGATGAAATAATTAATAATTCTCATAAGTTGGTTGTTGTTGATTTTTTTGCTGAGTGGTGTATGCCTTGTCTTATGCTTTCTCCTGTTATTGAAGAATTAGCTGATAAATTAAAAGATGTTAAGTTTGTTAAGATTAATGTTGATGATAATAGGGAATTGTCTTCTAAATTTGGAATTTCAAGTATCCCTTGTTTAATTATTTTTAAAGATGGAAAAGAAGTTGATAGAATGGTTGGAAGCCAGACAGGTGAGAGTATTGAGGAAAAAGTGAGTGGGTTTTTGGGATGATTAATAGATAATTATTTAAATTTAGAAACTATTATATTTTTATAGAACAAGAAATAATTATAAACAAACTTGATATAATGCAACAAAATATTGAACAAATAAAAGAACATTTAGAAGATGTTATGTTGACAAAGGATGACTTAGATTCAATTGAAGAAGCTGAGCAAGATTTGGCTGAAGGAAGGACAAAGAGTTTGGATTAAAATGTGTATAATAGGGCTTTCTGTGAGAGCTCAGAAGTTCTTAGATAATTTTGATAGAAATATTAGGGAAAGAATTGAAAATAGATTAAGGAATTTAAAAGGCAATCCTGTTCCAAGTGATGTAAAATTTATTAGAAGAGAAAAAGGATTAATGTTATTTAGATATAGAATAGGAGATTACAGAGTTTTATATAAATTCATGAAAAAAGATAAAATCATATTAGTAACAAAGATTGATAAAAGGCCAAGAGTTTATAGTAAATAATAAGATCAAAAAAACAATGGGGCACCACACCCTAAAGGGTGTGGTTTGTAACAGCCCCTTGTTTTTAGGATGCTCAGAAATTAAACCACCAAAATCATTCCACTTACTAAAGTAAGTGGTTTAATTTCTGACATTAGAAAGAGAATATTTTTTTATTATAATCTTCCATTTGTAATTCTCTAACTGCATCAAGAATTCTTAAATCAGGAGAAAGCACATAAATATGGTCATCTGTTGACCTTAATGCTCGATATAATCTTTGTAGAAATTCTCTTTTTGCTTTATTTTTATAAAAACTCCAAAAATGATTTGGATAAGTTTTTTTAAGTATTTTCCAAAATATATTATTTATATTTGGATTAGGGTATTTAGTAAATAATACACTATTACAAATATCTCCTGGAAAATCAATTCCCCTTGAACATTTAGTTGTGAATATTTTATCTATCTCTTTATTTTTAAATTTTTTAATCTCTTCTCCAAATTTGTCCAATCTCTGATTATTAATTAATTTATCACTTGAAATTAAGTTAGTGATTCCAGTGTCTGTTAATTCGTTATTAGTTGGAAGATCTTTAAATGCATTAACATGAATTAAAGCTGGAAGTTTTGCTTTTTTAACACATTCTGAAATAGAAAATAAATATTCTTCTCTTGTGAATTGGTTTTGAGAAAAAGCACTATATTGGCAATTAAATTCTTTTCCAGTTCTGATAATTTCAATATTTCCTTGATTAATTGTTTCAGCTTCTATAATTTTATAATCTTTAATGCCCAAAATATTTGTTATAACATCTTCTGAATGAAGAGTTCCTGACATAAATATCATTGCTTTATTTTTATTAGTAATCTCATTTATACAACCAGAAAGATCCGAGGTGACTAAACTAACAATTAAGTTGTTTTTAATAATTTTATAGCTTAGATATACATCATTAATTGTTTCAGTAAAACTTTTAATAATATCAACAACATTATTTGAATAATTCAATTCTTCAATTGAAATTTCAGCTACTAAATCATTATTTCCAAGCAATATTTTAAAAATTCCCAATAAATTTGTTTTTTCTATATTTTTAATATCCTCATTATTCAATTGATTATTCTCCTTTTGGTTGAGAAGATTATTATTCTTAAATTCAAGGTCCAATAATCTAAGGACATTTAATTTTAATTCTGTTGCTTGACTACTTTCTGTATTAATCTCAATTAATGAATCATAAAATCTTTTTAAGTTAATTTCTTTTTGATTAAATAGGCTGTCTAAAAATTCATCTGCTTCATCAATAATGTCAACTTCTGTTAAAGGTTTTTTTGAAAGAAGGAGTTCTGATTTATATTTTGCAGAGTTATAGATTAATACATCAGCATAAATATAAGCCAAATACTGGTCATAATAAGAGCATCCATTTTTCCTATGATAAAAAATAAATTCTTTTCCATCACAACCCTTATATTTGTATTTTTTTGCATCATTCAAATTATTCATCTCAAATTCAATTGGTAAAATAGGACTCCAGTAAGGATTTGCAGGAGCAATCCAAGTCCTTTTTATATCTTTAATTTCTAATGTTTCTCTATTATCATTAAACTCATTAATGCTATAATATCTCATTATATCTAATGAATTTTTTTCAGTTATTTTAATGTTTTCAGGAAGATTTTTATCTGCACAAGATATCCCTGGTTTGTAGATTGAATCATGATTATCTTTTCCAGTAATCGATGCTATTCTGAGTCTTTTTAAATCTGGTTTAATTAAATACTTTTTATCAGAATAATCTTCTTCATATTGTTTTTGCAGGCTTTTTAGTGGAACAACAATGGCTGTTTTCCCAAGAGCTCTTGCAATATTTAATGCAATTGCACTTTTTCCACTACCACAGACTCCTTTTAAAAATATTATTTTTTGTCCATTTTCTATTAAATCTACGATTTCTTTAACTATGTCTTCTTGAGTTTTATTGTTAGAAAATTTTAAAGGTTCTAAATATTTTTTATCTGAATAAAAATTCCAGTATTTATTTTTTATTTGATTAATCTGATAATTTTTACTAGAAAAGTCTTCAGAATCAAGTTTAAGAAAACTCAATGAATTACTTTTTTTTAAATCTGGATTTCTTAATTCAAAATGATTGCCATACTTAAAATCACTTTCAGAATCTGGATTATTATATTTATTATTAAACCCCTTACTAAAATTGTTTCTCTCCCCCTTTAAACTATTTTCTGAAAATTCATCTTTTTTATCAAATTGTCGATTATTAAATCTTGATAGTTTTCTTTTTTTATTACCCCAACCAATTCTTTCAATTTTTTCATTACTTAATAATCCAAAATTAGTTTCATTATTTTCTTTATTAGAATTAGATTTATTAAACTTACTAAATTTTTCAGCTAAGTCAATTTTAAAATAACTCTCATTATCACTTCTTAATCCATATTCATAATCTTCTTCATATAATTTTTTTTTGTTAAACTTTTTCTTTCTTTTCTCGTCATTCTTTTTTTCTATTTCAACATTAATTCCTTCAATAGCTATTAGTTTTCCTGAAGAATCAAATTCTAATCTTCCCATTGAAATAAAAAAACGAAAATAAGGTTTTTAAAAATTATTATATTTGGGTTTAGGAATTTTCGCTTTAGACAAATATTTTTATGTCAGAAATTAAACTTAATCATTATAGTTTATAAATTTTTTAGGGATTAAATATCAAAAAGGTATAACGCCCGCACCGGATTATAAACCTCAAGTTAAACTTACTCACCCATTTATTTTTTCCTTGATTCCAAATAAATGGTTCCTACCTAATTTTGCCCCCTGAACAATTAGATCAACTCTCTTAGCCCTGGTCTCCTCACGTTTCCCCCTCAATATCCATCTATAAATCATTTTCTTGCTCGAAGCAGAAAAATTCTTAAAATTCTTTTTAGCTTCTTTGTATTTATCTAAGGCATTTTTCAACTCGCTAGGCATATCTGGATTCTTTGGAATCCCTTGGTCATGCGTTGGTTTCTTTAAACCTTCTTTATAAAACTTCAAACCTTCAGGAGTCATTTTCCCTTTCTTAATCAATTCTTTACCATATCTAATTGTATTATCGCTCCACCTGCTATTTTTATTTCTCCTAGAAAAATTTCTTATATATCTTTCTTCATCCATCCGTTTAATTGTAGTATCAATCCAACCAAAACAAATTGCCTCTCCCATTAACTCTCGATGCGATGGAGACAACCTTCCAGTATGTTTCTTATATATAATTACAGAAACCTTTCTCTCTCTATCATGATTCTTCATCAACCACTTTCTAAAATCATTTCTACTAAAAACATGTATTATCTTTATTTCTTTTAACATCATTACAAAAGTAATTGATGGTTAATAAATTAAACTCTAAAAAACGCCCGCGCCGAGAATCGAACTCGGGATGCTACCGTGACAGGGTAGAGTACTAACCGCTATACTACGCGGGCATGATTATTCATAATTTCTTGGATTTTTAAACCTTTTTACTTTCAAAAACAAACTAAAAATATCATACAACAACCCCTAAAATTTAAATAACCTCTTTAATTAATAATAAAAAAGAATATGCAAAATAAAAAACCTAATTTGATATTTAAAATATTATTAAATCTAATATTCTTTACTCTCTTAATTCTACTTCTTTTTTTAAGCTATCAGCTATATCTCAACATTCCAAGATCTCCTGAAAATCTTAACATAAAAATCCATGAATCTGAAACAGAAAAAACAACTCTCTCAAACTTTGAAACTAAATCAGAAATCAAACAATTTTATCCAAATATGAAATTCAACCATAATCAAATTTCTTATAAAATAGCAGAAGATTGTGAAATTGAAAAAAAACAAAGAATGATTCAAGCATTTGATGAATTATCCTTAAAACTAAACAAAATAACTTTTTACCCTGTTTTATCAAACTCAGATATTGAGGTAATTTGCAGTCAAGAAAATAAATTAAATATTGATGAAAAACATTTTATAGCAGGAGAAGGAGGGGCAAAAGAAATAATACAAACAGGAGAATATTATATAATAACAAATGGATTGATTTATCTTTATGATAATGTAAAAGGTGCTAAGTGTGATTATCCAAATGTAGAACTCCATGAATTAATACATGTTTTTGGTTTTGATCATTCAACAGATAAAAATAGTTTAATGTTTCCTTTTCTTGAAACTTGTGATCAAAAATTAGATGACTCAATAATTAATAAATTAAATAAATTATATTCTAAAGAAAATCTTCCTGAGTTATATTTTGAAAACATTAGTGCAATAAAAAAAGGAAAATATCTTGATTTTAATTTAATTATTAAAAACTCTGGTTCAATAGATTCAAAAAATATAACTCTAACAATCCTCGACAATGAAAAAACAATTGAACATCGTGATTTAGGGGTATTTAAATTTGGTTCAGGAATTTCTCTTCATTCAACTAATTTAAAATTAGCTCATCTAAATCCCAAACAAATCAGATTTATAATTGATAAAGACAACAATGTAAAAGAATTAGATGAAAATAACAATATTGCAAATATAAAATTAAAATAAAAAATAAAAAATAAAAAAGAAATTTTATTCTTTGTCTTCTGTTTTTTCAGCTTCTTCTTCGGCTGGTTCTTCAGAATCACTTTCTTCTGCTTCTTCAGCAGGTTCTTCTGTTTCTTCTTCAGAATCACTTTCTTCTGCTTCTTCAGCAGGTTCTTCTGTTTCTTCTTCAGAATCACTTTCTTCTGCTTCTTCAGCAGGTTCTTCTGTTTCTTCAGAAGTAGATTCTTCAGGTTCTTCACTTGTTTCTTCAGAAGTTTCAGTTGTTTCTTCTTCTTGAGTTTCGTTTTCTTCCATTTTAAACCTATTGATTTAATTAACAAAACTTACTTTTTTTAGTTTTTAAACCTTTGCTAAAAAATTCACTACCGAGTGAGGTGACAAAAATAACTCCAACCCTCAATTTTATTAGTCAGCTTTTCTTCTCAATTTCTCTATCTCCACACAAACATAATTTTATAAATAACTAAAACATGTTTAATAATGGAAAAGGGGAAATTTTTATTAATATTTATAATTATTTTAGTTATTAACTTAGTTTCTGCATCTTACAATTGTTCTAATGATAGTACAATGACTCAAGACCAAGATGAAATTAAATTAGGGGAAAAAGAAACAATAAATGGACTTGGATTAGGTTTGGTTTATGCTGATGAAACTGCTGTATTCAGTAGGATTATAGCAGAAATTATTGTTGATGCAAAACAAGTTTTATTATCTAATGAGACCTCTTCAGAAGAAGTAGAACTTTTAAGTGGAGATTATACCATAAGTTTAATTAATCTAACAGATAATGTTGCAATAATAAAAGTAGAAGGAAATTCAGAATCAATTACTAAAGCAGAGTGGACAACTATAAATGATCTTAAGGTTTTTTTAGTTAATACAGAAGGTTCTTATCCAGGACAAGGAAATGTAGAAATTATTGTTGGAATAGACAAAATATCTCTTTCAAATGATAAAAATCCAACTCAAATTGTAACAATAAATGAAAAAAATTACCTTTTAGAATTATTTTCTGGATCAGATACTGATGCAGGAGTCATAGTAAAAAAATGTGAAACAGGAAATATAATTGAAATTCAAGACCCTACAGAAGTTAATGAAAATCTAACAACAGATAATTCGACAATAAATAATTCAAGTATATCAGAAAATTCAACCGCTATTAATCAATCAGAACAAATAACAAATAATCAAACTTCAGAAACTAATGAAAACAGCACAAAAGAAACTGAAAATAAAGATTTAGAAAATGATTCAGTATTAAAAGGAAAATTTATTTATATTTCAATACTTTCTATTATGGTTATTGTAATCATAGTAATTTTTCTTATTATATATACTAAAATTAAAAATGCTCATTAAGATAAAAAAATAATTAATGCTAAGAGTTTATTGTAGCTTTAAAATCTCCATCAGGACTAAATTTTAGTGCAACGATTCTAAAAAGAAAAATTTAGGGTAAAAATTGCTTTAAGTGGGAATGCTATTAAGGTATGCTTAAATAAGAAGGGTGCAGCTCCATCCCAAATTAATTGAACTCAATTAATTTATTATTTCTAATAATAAAAAGGAGGTTAAAATATGGGCAAGCCGATTACTCGGCTCAACCCTAAGATAGAATCTTCAGTTCAGAAGA
>Ga0265594_1000427_pt1 | contig 35297 bp, 44 predicted proteins | sample saktaG_11_FD_190147 | JGI IMG/M metagenome (GOLD analysis project Ga0265594, IMG submission 190147) | Saline water microbial communities from Sakinaw Lake, British Columbia, Canada - sak_2011_5_24_80m | ecosystem: Environmental > Aquatic > Non-marine Saline and Alkaline > Saline ... | reverse complement strand
TTGTGTCCTGCATTAAGAAAGAGATATCCTCGGGGGCATTTTTGGAGTGAGGGATATTTTTGTGTAAGTTGTGGAAGTGATTTTGAGAGAGCAATGAGATACATAGAAAATCAGGAGACACATCATTTAACTCAATATTAGGACGCCGTCCTCCTGAGCGAAGCGAAGGATTGCGGGGTGGGGTGGAGGTGGGCAACCTTTAGGGGACGGAGGATGTCACAAAATATTTTGAAAAGGTTTGTTTTTGGAAGATTTTTGGGGATGGAAAAAGAAAAAACAAATATAAGAGATACTTGGAAGATAATGAAACATGTAAAAAAATATAGGATAAGGGATCATCCAAAAAGTTACAAAGGTCATAAGGCACTTATTGATAAATATAAATGTGGCTTTGTTGAGATTAAAAATAAGAAGCAATTAAATAATTTAATTAAAGACATAGGGTGAAAAAGTTTTGGTAATTCCCACTTGACAAATATTTTCTTGGTGAACAATTATTCACTCTGCTGAATAATAATTTTTACCATTTTATCGACGATACCCTTAGACTTTTCACTATGTGCTTTTATATAATCAAAATAATTTTTTTCTTTATGAAACAACCAATTATCAAACCAAATCATTGAAGATCTTGAAGAAATAGATTTAATTCTAACTAAAAAACTTGAGGAAAAGAAAAACAGGCAATTAAACTTCAATCATCATCTCTTTTTTAATTGGGACTTGGATTAACATACCTTCTTTTCTTTCAGGTGTTGAAGAAACAAAACCTATTTTAACAAATATTGAATTAATTCCATATTTAACTTTAAAATATGCTTCCTTAATAGAGCTTATGGCTTGTTTTATTTTCTCTATATCTTCTTCATCTCCAAATTTTTCAGAAGCATCCATAATCTCTATCCCAACTATTTTATTACCTGAAACATCAAGAATGATATCATCATAGTCTAAACTAAAATCAACGCTTTTTTCATTAGGATAAAAATATAATATATCATTTTCATCATCATATTCAATATTAACTTTCATTTTTAGTTATCTTCTCCTGAATTTTTCTCTTTACCTTATGAGCAGATATAATCCTTAAACTATTTAAACCTTTTTCCCTTGATTTTTTATTTATCACAGTATATACATTCATATCATAAATATAATTCAATTTAAACCATAATTTAAATTTAGATTCATCAGGATTTTTAGCTGTTTGCTCTTCAAACTTGTATAATTTTTCTGAAGACCTAATTAAATTTACTATTTGAGGATAATTTATCTTTCTTCTTTTATCTTGTATTCTTTCAAATGCATGTTTAGTTGTTTTAATCTCTGATAAATCAAGTTCTTTTAAACGCCTCTTTAATTCATTTAAGTCCATGAATTTGTAAAGAAATGATTACTTTTAATTTTTTGTATACTTCTAATTTTAGACAAAAATCATAAATACCGCCCATCAAACAATTTCACCCATTCATCCTCTCAACTTCTTATCACTAATAATCTTTCCATCTTTTAATTTTATTAACCTTGAAACATATTTTGTATGCCATGATTCATGAGTAACCATCACAATTGTCTGTCCAAACTTTTTATTTAATGTTTTAAAAACTTCTAAAACTTGTTCAGAAGTATGTGTGTCTAAATTAGCACAAGGTTCATCAGCAAATAAAATCGCTGGTTTTTTTGCAATAGCCCTGGCAATAGCAACTCTTTGTTTTTCTCCCCCTGAAAGTTCATTAGGTATTCTGTTTCCTTTGTCACCTAAATTAACTTTATCCAATGCTTCTTGAGCTGTTGCAATAGATTCTTTTTTTGATTTTCCTTCCATCAAAGACAAAATATAAACATTTTCTAAAGCACTCATTTCATTCATCAAAGCATAATCTTGAAATACATATCCAAGCTGAGTTAATCTATAATATGTTCTTTCTCCTTCTGGTAATTCTTCTACATTTAATCCTTGAACAGAATACTCTCCTTTTGTCTGAAAGTCCATTAAGCCAAGAATTCTTAGCATTGTTGTTTTACCACTTCCACTTGCACCCATAACTGCAACAAATTCCCCCTTCTTAATCTCAAAACTGACATTATCAAGAGCTTTAACTATCCCCTTTCCAGACTTATAATGTCTTTCCATATTTTTTACTTTAATTAATGTTTTTTCTTTTTCCATTTTATCTCCCCCATATTGCCTCCAATATGCTTTGTTTTGAAACTCTCCAAGCTGGAAGAATCCCTGCAATAACTGACATAATAAGCATAGTAAAAATACTTCGAATTATTAAATCTACTTGAATCTCTGGAAAAATCGTTATAGTATCATAAAATGTTATAGGATTTACAGTAAAATAATACATAAGGAAAAAATACAAACCTAATCCTGCAAGTATCCCCATTGATACATAAAACATACTGATAAATGCATAAGAAAATACAATAGAACTAGGGGTGATTCCTATTGCTTTTAAGATACCTATCTCTTTTTTCCTATTCAAAACATTAATGTAGATAATAATTAAGATTAATGCAGCTCCCACAATTAAGCTAACAAAATTAGATACAACATTTATCATATCTATACTCTGCATTGCCTGTCTTAATATTGCATCCGACTTTTCATCACTTGTAGAAACTGGTTCTTTAACTCCTGCTCCAATTATTTTTTCTTTTACTTTTGCTGAGTCAGAATTACTTTTTAATCTTATAACAACACTAGTCGCTTTGCTCCCATCAATATCAAATACATCTTCAATTTCTTTATAATGAACTAAAGCATTAAGATCAATAAGTTCAAATGTGCCTTCCATTATCCCTTTTACTTTGTAAGTTCTAGTTACTTTGTTGCTGTATGTTACATTAACAAAAGAACCAACCCTTACCCCCCCTAAGTTATCATAAATTTCAGAACCAAAGTTACCTTCTACAAGCATAGCGCCAATTATTATTTCATCTCGAGAAAGGTCACTTAAGAACTCTCCTTCTTTTATGATGTTAGGATAATTAGAAACATCATATTCTTCAGAAGGCAGTAGTCCTGTTATTGTAGAACCTACAACTTTCTGTTTATATTTTATTGAGGCTCCAACATCTAATCTTTTTGTTGCAGCTTTTACATCTGGAACAGCCCTTAACTTTTGTAATACATTATCTGCATTATTTATATAAGTATTATCTCCACTTGGTTCAACAACAATATCTCCATAAGGGTACTGCATAAAAGCTGTAAACATTCCTGAAACTCCTCCAATCATCGAAGGCAAGAACACTAGATTCATAAAAATTAATGCTAAAACAAATACAATAAATCCTAAAGTTTTTTTATTTCCCCTTTTTATAGAACTTGTTGCGCTGAGTAATCCAACTTTAATATCATTAAGCATTTTCTAACCATTTTCCACTATTATTTTTTATCTTTTCTTAAAAGTTTTCTTAATTTCCTTCTCAATCTTTTCCTCACCTTTAAGAAGCTGATGAATAATTTTATCTTTTGACTTTTTTGTTTTAATAAAATAATATATTCCTCCTCCAAGAATAACAATTATTAATACTCCCAAAATAATCATACCAAAATTTGATTCTTTATTTAATACATTAAGGCTCACATTTGTTTTTATTTCATTATCCCCAAAATCATCTTTGTATGAAATAGTAACTGGAAATTCAAATTCTCCTGCTTTATCCACAATAAAAGTTAAGATAGCTGGACCATCTTCATCTGAATCAAGTGCACCAATAAATGATTGTTTTAATCCTTGAAATCCATGTTCCATATATACCTCTACTGATTTTGCAGTACCCTCGCCAGTATTTTCAACTCTCATAGTTAGTTCAACTGTTTCTCCTTCTTTTGGAAGCACAGGCTTAGTTTTAAGAGAAGCAATACCTAATTCTGCTTTTTCTCCTATAACTTCTATTGTTATATCATAATTTTTTATTGTTGAATATGTTTTTCCTCCATAAGTTAATTTAGTTTTAATTAAATGAGTTCCTGATTGAGCATCATCAGTTGCCTTCATGTGATATAAAATAAATCTTTCACTATTCTGACAATTTAAATTAGAAATATCAATGACTAAAGGTTCTTTAATTTCAATGTCAACTGGAGGATTTAATAATTCAAAAGAAATATATTCTGGCATTTCCTCTCCACAATTTTCAATTTGCACTCCGATTGTAAACTCTTCTCCAATTTTAATTGAACTTGGACTAATATCTGAAACTTCCGCTGTTGCACAATAACCCTCATTTATTGCATTTACACTTACAACTATTGAGAAAATCATTATAGTTATAATTGCAAAATTAATAAAAAACTTTTTAATATTCATTTTACCTCTTTTTATTTAAATATAAAGAAAAAAGTATATAAAAACCTTTTCCTTTATTTTTATTTTGTGCAGCCACCCGATATATCAGGCTGTGTCACAATCTAAAAATGGATTGAATAGAAGGATTCTAAGGGATGGCTAATTTTGCTGAATGATAAATCATTCAGTTATATATTCTTTCTTATTAATATTAATCCATTAATGTTTGAGAGTATCTCAGGATGAAGATGAGGTCTCTTTTTTTATTTAATTACAGGACAGCCTGATATGTCATAAGCAACCGAAAATTAAATCTTAGATTAATATCAAGAAGACAAACCTACTTGAATCTCTTTGTCTTCGATATCTTGTAATTATTTTTTAAGCTACTCATCTGTATAGCGAGAAATGTTTATGAGATAATAATTAGTAAAAAATTTGGGTTAGTGAAACTTCCCAAATTTATGTGTAAATAAGTTAATTTTGGGGAAACACATATCTCTTGCTTCTACATCTTTTATTTTTATCTCAGCTCTCCAGAAAAAACTTTTTTACTTAAGAGAATTCCTTTTTTTCCAATGGAAAATTCATGTATTTTTTTAGAATGGTTTGTCGCCCTCATTTTCAAAACTTCTAAATATCTTTTTCTTTCATTTTTATTTCTTAAAAAATAAAGAGCAATTATAGAATCTGATTCAAATTCTAAAATTTTAGATTTTAATTTATCTTCTTTAAGATTATCTCCTTCATAAGTTAAAAGACTTGTGCAATCCCATCCTTTTAAAAGATTAAACAAAGATAATGTAGATTCTCTTTGTTTAAGTTCATCATTAAATAATAAAATAAAAGAAGTTAAACTATCTATAACAATCCTTGTTATTTTTTTTCTTAAAACAAGACTTTCAATAATTCCTCCTCCTTCGTCCAACATTATCTTAACTTTTTTTGGAGTATATTCAAGAAAATAAAATTTGTCTTGTTTTTCTAATTTTTCTAAATCCCATCCAAGCTTCTTAAGATTCTGATAAAAAGTTTCTTTTCCTTCTTCAAAAGATATAAACATGCAGTTTTCTTTTTTTTCAATTCCTTCAATCAAAAACTGCACACCAAAAATACTTTTTCCAGACCCACTGCTTCCAATAATAAGATTTGTTGAATTTTTTTCAAAACCTTTTTCTGTTATAGAATCTAAATTTGAAATCCCTGTTGAAACTCTTTCTATATTTTTTAATTTAGGTTTGGTTTTAGAAAAAATACTCCCTGTTGAAACTTCTTTTAATCCTAGAATTCCTTTTTCTTTTTTCACTTCCAAATCCTCTTTAATTTTAATATTTTTTTTATTGTCTAGTGACTCAATACCTGGTTTAACTTTCTCAACACTTCCTCCCTCTTTTTCAACCTTATCCTTTTTAATTTTTCCAACCCTCTTCTTAACTTTCCCACTCCCTGATTTAGATTTTTTATTTCTTAATTTAGTTTTCTTACTCTTAAATTTAGCACTAGACCTAATTTTCTCACCCTCTTTTTTCTTTTTCATTTAATTAATAAAACAAATGAGTATAAAAATATTGCGTTAGTGTTTAATTTTGTGTTAGACCAGAATATATGTCCAGAGGTAAACCAAAATTAGTTTTTATAAAAATTCAAGAAAGCAAACTTAACCTAAATCTCTTTATCCTCAATACTTTGTAATTACTCTTTAAGCTACTTATCTGCAGAGCGAGAAATGTTTATAAGATAATAATTAGTGAAACAATTTAGGTTAGCAAAGCTTCCCAAATTATTCTTAATAATAAACCCCAACCCCTTTAACTTAAATAAAAAAATATAAATAAAAAAAATAAAAAATTATGCAACAACTTTTTCAGCTATAGTTCCTGTTGATGTTAAACTAATTGTGCTCCCTACCTTTGTATAAGTAATTACTACATCTCCTTTAAAATTATCACCAGCAGTTAATCCAGTACAAGGAATTAATACTATCCCTACTTCACCTGTATCAATAGCTGCAGGAGTAGTAACTGTAGCAGTACAAATACTCTCTGCACCACCAGCTGTTGCACTAGTAATACCAACAGTAGATACTGTATAGGTCTCTCCACCATTATTCTTTAATTCAAGATTAACTCCTGCATCACTAACATCTATATTCCAGGCATTAGCATAAAACGGAGGTGTAACAATTGCAGTTCCAGAAACATATTTCCCAGGACTAAATACTCCAAAATAAGCTAACACTCCAATAGCAATAACAGCTGCTAAAATAGCCCAACCATAGGTCATTAAAAACTCCATAGCTGCTTGTCCTTTTTTCTTCATTTTATCACCTCCTTTCATCATCTCTTTAAATATACTGTTAAAAGATGAATTGAGTATATAAATATTTCTATCGCTGATTTTTCAAAACAATCGTCAAACAAAAAATTACTACAAAAAATAAACTAATCATAACTGAAATTTTATATTCAAAACCAGTAAAAAAAACAACAATCCCCAAAACTAAAGAAATAATCCCCATACCAATCAACCTCACCCTCCAGCTTTTAATTTCATCTTTGCAAAGTTTTGAAATAAACAAACCTGCTGGAATGCCCAAAATTACAATTACAAAATACAAAATCTCTTTAATCATAATCTATTTAAATAATAATGTTATTTAAAACTTATGAAAAACATAGAAACATCAGAAATTATAAATGCAATTAAAAAAGGTAAAATTTTCATCTACCCAACAGACACAATTTATGGATTAGGTTGCAATGCTTTAAATAAACAAGCAGTTGAAAAAATAAAAAAAATAAAAACAAGAGATAAAAATAAATCCCTTTCAATAATTGCACCTTCAATAGAATGGATAAAGCAAAACTGCATTACAAAAAATATAAATTTAGATAAATATTTTCCAGGGCCTTACACACTTATTTTAAAAAAACAAAATCCCAAATTTCTAAATCATGTTTCATCAACAGATTCTTTAGGAATAAGAATTCCAGATAATTTTTTCACAAAAATTATCCAACAATCTCAACTTCCATTTATTACAACATCTGTTAATTTATCAGGAGAGCCTTTTCTTAAATCTATTAAACAATTAAAACCAAAAATAAAAAATCAAGTTGATGTAATAATAAACACAGGCCCCTTAACAGGAAAACCCTCAACTTTAGTTATTAATGGGAAAGAGGTTGAGAGGTGAATGTTAATAAATTCATTAAATCCACATCATAAGGATGTGATATCATTAATATTACACAAGCTAAGCTTTAGGGAGCAGTTCTAGTGGCATTCTTAAAGAGATAATAAGGAAGCTCACACATTTATGTTTGGGAAGATGTCACTTTTACGTCCACATAGAAAGATTTAAAAATAATGTGCCCGTAATAAAATAATGGCATATACAGAAATAAAAAAAATAAATAAAAGAAAATATTATTACAGAGTTAGAAGTATAAGGAATGGTAAAAAATTCAAAAAACAAAGAATCTATCTAGGAAAAGAGCTATCTAAAAAAGAATTAGCTGTAAAAGAAAAAATAGCTGATAATAAACTTTCTGATAAAATAAAAAAAGAAAAATTAAAGATTGTTAATAAATTTATTCCAAAAATTAAGAAAATTTTAAAAAAGAAAAATATTAAAAAAGCAGGAATTTTTGGAAGTTATGCAAGAGGAGAACAGAGAAAAAACAGCGATATTGATATATTAATTAAACCTCCAAAAGGAATTGGGTTTGGATTTGCAGGCATTCAATTAGAACTTCAAGATAAATTAAAGAAAAAAATTGATTTAGTTAGTTATAATGGACTAAGTCCTTATTTAAAAGAATCTATTTTAAAAGAAGAGGTAAGAATAATATGAACAACAAGAATGATTTAGTTTTTATTGAACATATATTAGATAGTATTAATGCAATTGAAGATTTTTCTAAAAATATAAGTAAAGAAGAATTAATTTCTAATAGATTAAGAAAAAGTGCTATTGTAAGAGAAATAGAAATTATTGGAGAAGCAGTTAAAAATATTTCAGATAATCTTAAAAAAGAATATAAAGAAATTAAATGGAAAGACATTGCTGGAACAAGAGATAAAATGATTCATCATTATTTTGGTGTTGATTTAAATATTGTCTGGGATATAATTAAAAAAGATATTCCTGTTTTGAAAAAACAGATAAAAGAGATAAAGGAGAGGTTGAAATGAAACAAGAACTCTATCTAAAATCCCGTCCAAAGAAAATTCTTTTTTCAGAAACAATTCAGAAAAGATTAAGAGATAAAGCTATTAAAAAAATAAAATCAAAACTTCTACCTAATTCTAAGATAATAAAATTAATCTTAATTGGAAGTTCTGTTAAAAACTCCTTTGGAAAATATGCTCCCCCTGGATTTCGTGGAAGTTTATACTCTGATTTTGATTTTATAGTCTTTGTTAAAGATGATTATAATCTTCCTAAATGGCTTAAAAAAGAACCTTCTGCAAAACCATTTCTAGAGGACAAATTTAATCTTGCTTACAGAAATAAAAAATTTATTAATAATAAACATGATGTTGAAGTATTTTTTATTAAGGAAAAATCATGCAAGAATAAGAGATTCATTACACTTGCTGAAAAAGTAGGAATCCCAATGAGTAGTAATTCAAAACACAAATATATTATTATTTATAAAAAATAAAACTCATTTAACCCTCAACCATCCATTCATTTCCAAAACCAAAAACCTTATTTATTCTCTTTCTTAAATTATTATATTAAAATGCGCTTCGCAATAGTCCATTCAAAACCAAACATAGCATCAACAAACATAGTAAAAACTTTAAAAAAAGATAATTTTCTTCCACAAGTTCCAATTTTAGATACAAAAAAAGATGTGATTTATGCAGATGAATTCACAATAAAAAAATATCCATTTTTAAAAATAACTGATATTTTAATTTATGCATCAACTCATAAATCAAAAAAAGGAGAACCTTCTTTATGTCTTCATGCACCAGGCAACTGGCGTTCAGCTGATTTAGGAGGAAGTTCAGGAAAAGTCTGTCCAACTTCAGCATTTATTTTAAAATATTTATTCCAGCAATTAAATAAAAATGCAGAACAAGCAAAACAAGAAAACAAACTAGATCCAGCTTACAACATAACAATGGAGGTTACCCATCATGGCCCTTTAATTGAAGTCCCTTGTTGCTTTATTGAAATAGGAAGTTCAGAAAAACAATGGCAAGATAAACAAGCATCAGAAGTAATTGCAAAAACAATCATGAGTTTACAAAATTACAAAAAATCAGACTATGAAAACTGGATTCCATGTATTGGAATAGGAGGACCTCATTATGCACCAAACTTTAACAAAATCCAACTCAATAGCAATTATGCAATATCTCACATAATTCCAGAATACTCTCTTCCTTTAACAATTCCAATGCTTCAACAAGCAGAACAAAAAACAACAGAACAAATTAAATTAGCTTTAGTTGACTGGAAAGGTTGTGGTAATTCAGAACAAAGACAACAAACAATAAACTTATTAGATAAGTTTGGTTTTAAATATAAAAGAACAAGTAATATTGAAAAATAAAATGTACAAAGTCTCAATCCTAAAATGCAATTCTTATAATCCAAATGAAATTCAAAAAACCCTAATAGAATCTTTAAAAAATATAAACTTTGATTTTTCAAAATATAAAAACAAAAAAATATTAATTAAACCAAATCTTTTATGTTCTGTTAAACCTGAAAAAGCAATTACAACCCATCCAATTATCATAGAAGAACTTTGCAAAATTCTAAAACAATATACTTCTAAAATTTATATTGGAGATAGTTCAGGAGATAATACAACAAAAACTTTAGAAGTTTCAGGAATAAATAAACTCTCTAAACATGCAACCATCTTAAATTTTGATAAATTACAAACAAAAACATTTTTTATTAAAAACAAAAATATCCCTATTCCAAAGATTATCTTTGACTTTGATTTAATAATTAATATAGCTAAAATAAAAACACATTCTTTTACAGGAATTACTTTATGTGCAAAAAATTTATATGGATGCATTTCTGGAAAAACAAAATCCTATATTCACAAACTGCTTCCAAAAAACAAAGATTTGTCTGAGATTATTATTAAAATAACTAATTTAATCAAACCTCAATTAAATATTATTGATGCTGTTGAAGGAATTGAAGGAAATGGTCCTGGAACAGCAGGAACAAAAATTAAATCCAATCTCATAATTGTAAGTAAAAATCCTTTTGCAGCAGATATTATCACTTCTGAAATAATGGGCTTTAATTCAAATGAAATTCTCACAAATAAATTTTCAAAAATAAAAAAACAAGATATTAAAACAATAGGAGATGCAAAAAATACAAGATTAAATTTTAAAAAACCCTTAACTTACCCCTTTCCTTTATTAGTATTATTAAATAAAATTTTTCCAAAACCCAAAATAGATTTTAACAAAGAGTTATGCCAAAAATGCAATATCTGCAAGGAAAAATGTCCAGTAAATGCAATTACTCTTCAACCCTATCCAATTTGCAATTATAAAAAATGTATAACCTGTATGTGTTGTATGGAAGTCTGCCCCTATAACACTATTTATTTAAAGGATTATTGGTTTAAAACATTATTAAAAAATATAAAAAACAAAATATTGAAAAATGATTGAATGGTACCTCTTAGCATTAATCTCTGCATTTTTTTCAGCAGTAGCTGCAATATTTGAAAAAAAAGTTTTATTTAAAGAAAAAGCATTAGGATTCTCAACCCTATTTGCACTTTTCAACTTAATCTTAGCAATACCCTTTTTCTTTTTTATTAATTTTACACTAGTCACTTCATCAGGCCTTTTTGTTTTAATGAGTAAATCTCTTTTTGAAGCAGGAGCATTTCTTTGTGTAATGCAGGGAATTAAAAATCTTGAGATTAGTGAAGCTCTTCCTTTATTAGTCCTTACACCAGGCTTAGTTGCATTAGGAGCATTTATTTTTTTAGCAGAAACCCTGACTTTTCTTCAAATCACAGGAATTTTTTTATTAATGATTGGAACTTATACTTTACAAATAAAAACTAAAGAAAAACAAAAATTACTCGACCCTATCAAAGCTTTTTTTAAAACAAAAGCATATTACTACATTATAGCTGCTTTAATTTTATTCACAACAACCTCAATACTTGACAAAGCTATTTTAAAAAACTTCAAACTCCCTTTAAATGCTTTTATGGGTTTTCAGCATCTTTTCCTGGCAATTATTTTCATTATCTTTATAATCTCAACAAAAAAAACCCATCAACTAAAATCTGCAATTAAATTTTCTTGGATATTAATTCTAACAATCTCAATCTTCACAATAGTTTACAGATACACCCAGCTTTCAGCAGTAAAAATTGCACCTGTTGCATTAGTTCTTTCATTAAAAAGAATTTCAGTTTTCTTCGCAGTTTTAATAGGTGGAAAACTTTTCCAAGAACATAATTTACTAATCAGAACTTTAGCAACAGCAATTATGATTGCAGGTGCTGTGTTAGTTATTGTTTTTTAGGGTTGTAGACAAAATTATAGAAAGATTTAAATATGTAGACAACGATTATATTTATATAGAAAATGTATATTGAAAAAAGAAAAGTAAAAGGCAAAATAAAGTTTTGGCTATCACACTCTTTTAGAGAAGGTGGAAGAATACATAAGATAAGAAAATTATTAGGTTTAGATTTATCTGAAGAAATTTTGAAAGAGAGGATAGAAAAAGCTAAGCAATTGATTTTAGAAGAGATTAATAAATATAAAATAATCAAAGACCCTCTTCATGATAAGATTTCTAAAGAAGAATTGGATTTTATTAAAAAATTGCAAGCAGAGGCTAATTTAAAAATTATTCATTTATCTGAAACTGAATGGAAGAAATTTTCAGAAATCTTTAGTTATAACACAAATGCTATTGAGGGAAGTGATCTTACAATGAAAGAAACCAAGACTGTGATAGAAAAAGGTGCTTGGCCAATAGAGAAATCAAAAGAAGATATTGCTGAAGCTCTTGGAGTAAATGAGGCAATTAAATACATAAGAAAAATTAAAGAACATATTTCTTTAGATTTAATTAAAGAAATTCATCATATTGTTTTTAAAAATTCTAAGAATTTTGCAGGAGGGTTTAGAAAATTAGGGCAGGAAGTAGTTGTTAGAACTGGTTCTGGAATTATAGTTCATGAGGGTGCACCTTCATCAAGAGTTATTACTTTACTCAATGAATTAATTAAGTGGTACAATAAACATAAAACAGAATATCCTGCTATTCTTTTAGCAGCAGTTGTTCACAACCAATTTGAAAATATACATCCTTTTGCTGATGGAAATGGAAGAGTAGGAAGAATTCTTTTAAATAATATTTTACTTAAAAAAGGATTACCTCCAGTAAATATTGATTTAAAAAATCAAAGAGAGTATTATGAAACCTTGCAAGTCTATGAAAAACAAAAGAATATAAGGCCAACAATAGAACTTATTTTAAAAGAATATAAAGATTTAAAAAAGATTATTAAGTAATTCTAATTGTAGACAATTTTGTAGACAAAAATATATTTGTAGACAAAAGATTATTACAATCTGCAGGAGTTGGGTTGGTTATTGTTTTTTAAATGTTTGTTGATACCTCTGCCGAGCAAGAAACCATTATGGCATAATCATGGGCTTTTTATTTGATTATTAATTTAAAGAATATTAACAAGTATTTATATTTTTAAATGAATAGTAAAATCCTATTCTGGGATATTTTTTAATGTTTCGGAATAAGATACCCATTGATCAAACAAACAGAATAGTCCAAGGGAATCAAAAGAACTATCCATATTTTTGGTTGTATACTTCAATGGTTCTGTTTTAGATAAATCCAGGAGTTTTCCAGATTGTCCTTCTAATTCCAACCAGGTTCCTTTTGACCCATTAAGAGTTATTTGTCTTACAAAAGCAGTATTCTCATGAAACATGTATGGTGAATTGCCAGAATATCTGAAACGCTTAATAATACCTGCGCCCAGCTCGTTCATTCTACATTGCATTTCAGTGGTTAAAATTACTTCCAACATTTCTCCAGCAAACTGTCTGCTAAGAAGAATTTCAAAATCATGATGTGGTTGATAAAGATGTGTTGGCTGCCAAATAATATTATCATTAGGGTACATAACTAAGTAGAAAAATAAGTATTTAATAATATATTTGTGTTGAGAGGATTTATTTTACTTAACAATATATTCTCCCTAAAAAATGAACTAAACAGTGGGATGCCCCTACAGAGCAAGAATAATATTTGTCCACTTATTAGGGGAATAAAATTATGAAGAATATTGTCTTTATCTTCAATCATCTCTTTTATTTTTATAAACTCTCAAACACACTTAACTATAAAAAATCTTTCCTAAAAACTGATGTCTCTTGAATCAGAATTCCCAGCATCATCTCTAATAATTAATTGATAATTTGTATACTTCTCTCTTAACTTAAATTTCTTTTCACATTTTCCATATCTTAATCTACTGCATAATCTCTTTTCTTTAGTTTTTCCACGATAATCATAACTCAATACAACTTTATCAAAATTCATTTCAGTTATAGACATATCAAAATAAACATAATCATCATATCTTCCAGTTCCCATTTCCCAAAAATCATCAGGATTATTTAATACTGGAGAAGTCATATCAACATCAACTTCTCTTTTTTTTGATTCATCTTTATTTCCTGCAATATCTTCTAATTCAAACCAATATTCTATTTTCTGATTATCAAAGTCAGTTAGATTAACCCAAACCTTACAAGAATGTTTACCTCTAATTTCACTACAATCCTTTTCAATATCCAATTCCTGAGTCCTTATACTATTACCATAATATAATGTTAGATTTTCAGGATTATCTTCTTTAAATTCAACATAAAAGTTTCCATCTGAAAATCCTCTTGTTGGACTTGTCTTAGAAATTCTAGGGTCTTTTGAGTCTACTAAAAACGAAACACTTTCTTCATCTATAGTAACATCTTCAACAATCGCTTTAAAAGTAAGTTTATAGGTTCCATCTGAAAAAGATACTTTCCGATTGTATTCATCACAATTTCTACATAATCTTTTTTCTCTTAATCTTCCTCTAGAATCAAAATAAGTATAAACTATTTCATCTACTTCTTCTGTTGTTTCAAGATTTAGTAATATTCTTCTGTTATCAAAGAGGTCTAAGATTGGGGAATTAATGATTAAATTTGTTTGATTATTTTCCTGAGTTCCACAATTTAAAATTGCCCGATATTCATAAATAGTTTGATTTTGAGAACCTTGGCAAGAATTTGAATCATATTGTGTTAAAAATCTTGATTGATTCATTAGATTATTAGATAAACATGAAATATTTTGCCAGTCACTCCATGATGTGTTAATAAGATTTGGAATGCATAAGTTTAATACCATTATTGAAGTTTGCATTGTGGCTATATCAAAGTGAAGATTTTGGGAATCTGGAACATTTGGAATTATTACTCTATATTCTCCAATAGGCAAAGTATAATAAGAATCAAGTTGGTTTGAATTTTTATTAAAATGATAATAATTCTTTGAATGAGGGTTTCTATTAAGATTGTATATTGCTTGCGTTGAAATCTTTTGTATCTGTAAATCTAAATTAGAACTAGGATTCCAAATATTTCCATTGTCAACAACTTTAATCTGAACAGAGCCTTCTGAATATTTATTGAAAAAAGACTTACTATATCCAGTTTCAGGATTATAATAAGAATAAGAATTAGAAGCTAAAACACCATCTGATTTATCATTTAAGAAATCTAAAATGATTTGAGAGTATTCATCTAATCGGGATACCTCTGTAGCATGATTATACCCATTTATTATAGATAAAGGGATGTTTTGATTTAATAAGCTTGAGCTTGATATTGAAACTAAACAATCATATTCTTCAGAATCTGATTCTTTATGCCCAAAATTATCTGTAAGAGAACATAATATAGCTCCCTTATCAAATTCTATTACATCACCCCAATTTAGTCTTTCACTGTTTCCAATAATTACATAGTTTTTAGTAGGCAAATTTTTATCTCCTAAATCAAATATCAAATCACTACCTAATGCCATCTGTTTATAAATTGGAGAATTAGAAGCTCCAGAATATCCAATTCTCCAGTCTTCAAAATTAGAATAATCATCAAAAAATAATGAACCTATTCCAGAGATAATCCAATCCTCACTGATCCCATTAGAAGCCCCACTTCCATGACTAGGTGATGCTAATAAAATTAAATGATTTACATCATTTTTATAATTATAACTAGAAATATTTTGAACATAACTTCTTGAAACTAATCCCCCCATACTATGAGCAATAACGTCAAACTTTTGTGAACTTCCATAATAATGATTTTTTAAATAAAGAGTTGAGTCACCTAAAAGTGCCCCACTCATAGGTATGTCGTCCTCTCCAGAATAATAAAATTCCCAAGCATCATATCCTTTATTTTGAAATTGTTCTTGAGTTTCTTCTTCATTCCAATATCCTGATTCACCATGTTTTCCATGAATAAAGATTATTGGTTTTTGATTTCTAATAACTTTGGGAACATCTAAAAAAGAGATCATATAATCTGCATAGTTATTATTTATACTTTCAGCACTTTGAACTGAGAACTTTTGTTGTTGATCTTTAATAAATTGTATTTTAGTTTCAATTTTATAAAGATTTGATGAATTTATTTCTTTTAATGGTTCATCATTATATCCTAAGTACATTACAGGATTATTAGATGCTTTTTCCTTTAATTCAAATTCAAGAGTATTATTATATTCATTAAGATTAACCTGAACAAGTTTTGAATTTAATTTAGAATCTTCCGTATCAATTAAAGTTTCATTATTTATTTTAAGAAGAAGATAATCTGATACATTAAATAATATTTTATAATCTCCAGAATTTTCTACTTGAAGATAACCTTTCCAATTTAATGAGATCATTTCTTGACTAGGCTCACTACTTGATGCTGATAATGTTTTTGAGGAAGAGAGTATTGTAGTTGAATCAAGCTCAGGAAAATAATTTCTTTTCCATGCAGGCTTATCTTGATGTATTCTTACTATTTGGTTTACCCAGTCTTCTGCATTATTAAAATTATTTTTATTTGAAAAGTGATTTGTCCATTTCCCTATAATTTCATTGTTATCTATTGCATAAATCGCATAAATTTGGTAATCTACAAACAATGTTGGATTATTCCACCAAGCAATATATCTTTCTGGATTAAATTTGAAGTTCCCATTAGAATCTGTATAAACATCAAAGTAGTCTACTATGTCATTTTCTACTAAATCCACATCTTCAACATACACCCTTAATTTTAAATTGCTGTAAACATTTTCTGAGAATGTTTGTCCTTGTTGAGATACTTGATAGACTTTTCCCTTGACAGCAGGATTACAATTTTTCTGAGGGTCATTCCAATTTTCATACTCATAACAGCACCCCTCATTTTCTGTATCAATTATAGGGGTATTTCCATCACAAACTAGATTTGAAGTACATTGAGAACTACTATCACAGTCCCAACCATTATATCCAAAGAGTGTGTCTAAATTATTTGATGTAGCTGACTTTGAATTGACTGTTGCTTTAAAACAATATTCTAAATTTCCAATTAAATCGTCGCCATTAGCAACAACCCAATTAATTAATGCGAAATTATTATTTATTGTAGAATAGAATGAACCAATAGAATTTCCACTACATATAGAAGTAACCATATCATCTTCTATAATATCAAATTTAACAGAATTACCGTTTGAGATATCTTGAGTCTGAATGTTTAATGAGACTGTGTCTCCAGTATTTGCCGAGGTCGGACTCCAATAGATAGATGTTATTGAAGGATTGGTTATTTTTTGACAGCTATTTGTTCCAGTATTCCATTTTTCACCAACATTACAACATCCACATTCCAACCCCATTAAACAAATATACCCGTCATAATCAACACAGTCAAAATTAGATGAACATTCAGAATCGTAATCACAGTCATATTCTCCATAATTACACCCTCCTTTTCTTTGTCCCTTATAATTACAATAATCACTATGCCCATTATAAAGAGAAGATCCATCATAGCAATAACAATCTCCCCAACCTGTGCACGATGCCCAACCTAGATAACATGAATCTACTAAATTATAACATTCATCCTTATCGCAATTATTAGTCCATCCTACTCCACACAAACTACATAAAGAACTAGAAGGAGCAAGTACACTAAAACTACTAAATTTTTTAGATAAAATTTTAACATTACTAAAATAAGTAGAAGAATAATAATCAAAAATAGGATTTTCTAATAGATTAACAGAATTACTCTCTATATGAATCAGGTAGTTATTATTAGTCCATTCTATAAAATCTTTAAACATTAAATAATTTTTATCTTCAAAAGAGTATATATGCTCTAAATCAATGGGATCTGTTGTTTTGTTTATACTAGCTTTAAGTGCCTCCTCATCACTAAATTCTATAATCCAAACAATTATTTCTCCTTCTTCTGAAGAATAATAGATCTTAGAATAATTTAAAACTCCCTCAAAAATTTCTGGGAAATCAGGATTATCAATTTGAATTACTTCATAAATATCAATTTTACTAGTTTCACCATTGACACCCCCAACCATAAAAATCATTAAAAATATGTATGCCCCTAATACCAACAACTTTTTCATATAAATACCACAAAATCAATATATATTAAACTATCGACAATAAAGTCATCAGCTAATCGTGGTAAAAAAGAATCAATCCTCAATAACCCTACCCAACTTTTCTTTATGTTCTTCAATATCTTTCTTTGCATCTGCAAAGATTTCATCTTGTTCTTCCCTACCTCTTTTTATAATATTTCTCTCCCAACAACCTCAACACTTCTCTTCTTTTTATCAAACCAAACTCGCCCACCAAACTTCAACTCCTTTGCTTCATACTTTCACTTATTGTTTTTTAGCCCTCAAAAACAAAAACAAAACAGGAATAATCAACATAACCAAGGCACCAATTCTAAATCCAATATTAATATTATAAATATCTGATGAAAATCCAACTAAAGGAACAAAAATAGCAACCCCTAAACCTCTCATCAGATTATAACCAGAAATAACAGTAGCACGAGTACTTGAATCTGTTTCTAAATGTAACAAATGTTCTGTTGCAGGTCTTCCAATTCCATAAAAAAATTGTTTAATTAATAAAAAAATAATTGCTATTAAAGGAAAAACAAATGTTGCAAATAAATAAAACAAACTATAACCAAACCCTCCCATTATAATTGTTTTTTTATCTCCTAATTTTTCAGAAACTTCATGAGAAAAATAATGTCCTAAAGAAGATACTGCAAAACTTATTGCAAATATATAACCAAAATAAATTATTGGAATTTCATAAAACTGAAAAAATATTGGTTTTAAATAATGTAAAGAATCTCCTATTCCAATTAAAATAAGAGCACTGAACAAGATTATTAAAACCTGAGAATTTTTAATAATAACTCCTAAAGATTTAAACATATGTTTAAAAACATTTTTATGAGTTTCTTTTTCATATTTTGGTTCTACTAACTGAAATGAAAGAAAAGTTGCAATAGACATTGGAATAAGACTCATAATAACAGGTAATGATAAAGAAATAGATGCTAAATACCCTCCAACAACAGCACCAATACTAGCACCAATTGGCCATAATGCATATTTAGTTCCAATAATTTTTTTAAAATATTTTTCCTTGCCTTCTTGCTTTAATGTATCATAAATTAAAGCACTATCTGCCCCACTAAACATACTTCTACCAAATGCATTAATAATAGCATATAAAACAAACATTATCATTATATTCCCAATAGCTAAAAAAACAAAACTTAAAAGAATCACAAATCCAGAAATAATTATTGATTTTTTTCTTCCAAGCAAATCAGCAATAGCACCAGTTGGATATTCAAATAAAACAATAGCAATAGATTCAATAGAAATTATTAATGCCACATTTGTCAGTGTAAATAAACTCTCCTCAATATATAAAGCAAAAATAGGCAGGAAAAATAACATACCTCCAAAAATAGACATAATATAAAAATAAAAAATATTCTTAGATTTAATTCCATAAGTATTAAAGAGTTTCATTTTCCACCTTTTTTAGAACTAATAACTAAGAGTTTTTAAAACTATCAAAATTCTTATTTACTCTTTGATTTCCTTTTAATAAACATAACAATAATCAATATAAACTATTTTTTCGATTTAGATTAATGTCAGAAGTTTTAAAATTAATTTTAGAGAATAATGCTGGAGAAATTATTTATATTCATCCCTTGCCTAAAGAGAGATTTAAAGAAAAGGCATGGAGGACAACCTTAGAATTAAATGGAGAATGGGCAAGAAGAGCATTAGGATTGGAATTTGAAAGTGTAAGTCAAGCATTTAGAGAAAGAGGGTATGAGGAAACAATTGGTTGGCCATCTGATTGGAAACATTTTTCTGATATTTATGTCTTTGCCCCTAATGAAGGAGGACTAGTAAGAGGAATAATTCAGTTAGCTCGCGATTATAATATGGATCCAAGAATAGAAGATATTGTTCCTTATTATGACACAAATATAGATAAAAAAGAACAACAAGATTTTTTAATAGAAAAAGTTGTGGAATATATTGAAGTTGTTAATAGTTTATTAGAGTCTTAATTAATTATTTTTCACCAATCACCCCCTTCACCTCCCCCACAACATCAGGATTAACCAATGTCATCAAACCTTTTGGTTGTTCACCACTAAGCAAATTCTTAAGAATCCGACGCATAATTTTACCACTTCGAGTCTTAGGCAAATCTTTGACAAAATAAACTTTTGCAGGACGAGCAGTAGGTCCAATCTTTAAATCAACATGTTTTTTTATTCCAGCAACCAACTTCTCACTTCCCTCACCTTTTTTTAAAACACAAAAAGCAACAGGAACCTCTCCTTTAATTTTATCAGGAATAGGAACAACAGCACACTCATTTACTAATTTATGTTCATTAATTGCATTTTCAAGTTCAGCAGTTGATAGCCTATGTCCTGCAACTTTCATAACATCATCTGTTCTTCCAGTTATTCTAATTAATCCATCTTTATTTACAAAAGCCCCATCACTTGTGTCATAATAAGGTTTTTTAAATTTCTTTAAATAATTCCAATAAGTCTCAACATATTTTTTATGATTTTTATAAACTCCATGCAGCATTCCAGGAGCAAACGGCGAAGTCTGAACTAAAAATCCTAACTCTCCTTTCTTTTTTTCTTTCCCTTTTTCATCAACAACAATATGTTTTGTTCCGGGAAAATTTTTTCCAGCAATAGTTGGAACAAAAGGTCCAATTCCAGGAAGAACATTAATCAAAGTTCCGCCTGTTTCTGTCTGCCACCAAGTATCAATAATAGGACATCTTCCACCCCCTATTTTATCTAAATACCATTTCCAAGCATCTACATCAATTGGTTCACCAACAGTTCCTAAAATTTTTAAACTATCTAATTTATATTTGTCAATCCATTTATCTCCAATTTTCATAAACATTCTAATTGCTGTTGGTGCAGTATAAAAAACACTAACTTTATTTTCTTTAATTATTTTCCACCATCTTCCAGCATCAGGAAAATCAGGACTTCCTTCATAAATTAAGCTTGTTGAACCATTTAATAAAGGTCCATAAAATGCATAAGTATGTCCTGTTATCCACCCAATATCAGCAGTACACCACATAACATCATCCTCATGCAAATTAAAATCCCATTTTGCTGTTAAATAAGCTTGAACAGCGTAACCTCCTGTATCATGAACAATTCCTTTTGGCTTTCCAGTAGTTCCTGAAGTATATAATAGAAACATTGTATCTTCTGAATTAACACTAACAGGTTCACATTCACTATCTGCTTTTTTCATCTCTTTATTAAAATTTTTAAATTTCCCAATAAAAACTTTTTTACCTAATCTGGGAACAACAATAACTTTCTTAACTGTTGTACCTTTAATAGCTTTTTTTGCTTTTTTAAATAAATCTTCTTTTTTACCTCTGCGATAATATCCATCAGCAGTAATCAACAGTTTTGCTTTTCCATCTTCAATTCTTGCTTTAAGAGCATCTGCTGAAAATGCACTAAAAACAACAGAATGAATTGCACCAATCCTTGTGCAGGCTAACATTGCAATTAAAGCTTCAGGAATCATAGGAAGATAAATTGCAACAACATCTCCTTTTTTAATATTATATTTTTTTAAAACATTTGCAAACTTGCAAACCTTTTCATGCAGTTCTTTATAGCTCCATTTTATTGCCTTCTCATTAACAGGTTCAGGAACCCAAATCAAAGCAGTCTTATCACCTTTCTCATCCAACCATCTGTCAACACAATTATAACAAAAATTTAATTTACCATTAACAAACCATTTAAAATAAGGAAGTTTTTCTTCATAAGCTTTTGTCCATTTTTTATCCCAACTAATACCTTCCTTAGCCCCATCCTCCCAAAACTTCACAGGATTTTTTTCAGCCTCTCTATAAACCTTCTCATCCTTAACCCAAGCTATTTTTTTCATTTCAGAACTTGGCCAATACTTTCCTGCTTTTTTTACAATATATTTCACCATCTTTTTCAATAAGAATAATTAAAACAACTTTATAAAACTTTTTGAAATAAAAAAATTAAGAATCAAAAAAAGAAAAAGAAAGAATTCCCAAAACAAATAAATATGTTTTAAGTTTAACAAAAGATGAGGGAGATGTTTTGATGATATTGAGCAGGGTTGTTAAGAAATAATATCATTATTTTTATTTCTCATGAAAACTTGCTAGCCCTTCAAATCCTACACCAAACTCACCCCACATATGACTATGAGCATGAAAAGAAACTGCACGAATCTCCAATTGATGCCTTATACCTTTATCAAGTAAATCACCTTCATCTACTTCTCTTAAAATTCCATCAATACTAAATCGTTTATTAAAATATCTTTCACCACGAAAAGATGCTGTTCTAAAGACACCTTGACTATCCATACATGGAAGAATTCCTTCAGGAATACTATCTAACTCAGCTAAAGGTCTTGGTAATCCTTCCTCTGAATTAAACAACATGTCATGATATACCCAAACATCTGCACCAGAATCCTCACCAACTAACTTATCATCTAAAAATTGAAAATGATTTCCTAACCTAACAGGATTAGATGCTTCTGATAAATGTCTAGAACCTAACCAATTACAACCATTTCCTAAATAATTTGCAACAGCTATAATTTCATTATGAATAGTAATTCTCTTAAATCTTTTATATTCCTCCATAGACCCTAAATCGTTAAATCTACTTAAATCAAAAAAAGCTTCTGCTTGTTCTATAGTTAAATCAGAATTTTTTCCATGTGGTTTTATTTCATTTCTCACCCATCTTATAGGGTCACTACCATCTGGTTTTAGTCCTACTCTATGCCGATAACCATTAGGATTATGTATAAGTTGGAATGGAAGTTTTGCTTCACAGCAAGGCATATCACAAATATCTCTTATTGTTTCTCCAGGAACCATATCTGAAATGTCTACTACGCGAATTTCTGCTCTTTTTAAGCATGGACTCTCTGAACCTAACCTCCTAGTTTCTTCTACAACATAAGGACAGCTAGGGTCTCCATGATATGGACCTGCATACTGAGTACCTAATAAAATTGCCTGTCCACCATTAAGAACTGGCAATTCAACACCTTCAGGCAAGGCAGGAGATTCATAACCATCACAAACCCTTTTGGGTGCAATATTCCAACTACTAGACATAGTGCTAAATCCACCCATATATTCTCCAAGCTTTACTCTTCTAAATCTCTGTGGATGTTCACAATAAGCAGTTTCATCAAACTTCAACCCTCCTACCTGATGCATACAAGAACCACAATTAACATAATTCTGAGCTCCATTTCTTGGATTATGTTCTCTTGACTTTCTAAATCTGAATTCTCTATTAAAATCTTCTTTTTTTAACTTTGACATCTTATTAGATTATTAAATATCAATATTTAACCATTATTGTGATAAAGTTAATACTCCTATTTTATGATTTTAACCCCTCTAACTGAACAACATTACTTAACATTCCCTTTAATTCTTCTTTAACCTTAACCATAATATTTTGCATTTCTAATTTTAATTTATCTTCTCTTAATTTAAATTGTTGTTTTACCTTTTGTAGTTCTTCTTTTAAGTCATTAATATTTGCTTTCCAAAATTTTCCATCAAAAATCTTTCGCTTGTCATCGTATAAAAATACATGAATCTATACGATGGTATCGTAAAGTTTAAATAGCCATAAATTATTGTTTTTATATGGAATCAGAACTTTATAAACAAAATCCATGGTGGGAAGGAAAATTTAAAATTGAAAGCATTCTTAGAGAAAGCTATCTTAAGAAACTAATTGATAATTTAGGAAATAAAGAAATATTATTTTTAACTGGTTTGAGAAGAATAGGAAAAACAACAATAATGAAACAATTAATCAAACATTTGCTAAATAAAAATAACCCCAGTAATATTTTATATGTTAGTTTAGATTCATTCAACTTATCTAAATTCTCAATTCATGATATAATTGAAAAATATAGGGAGATTCACAAGAAAAAAATTGGAGATAAATTTTATTTATTTCTTGATGAAGTTGCTGAAAAAAATAATTTTGAACAAGAACTAAAAAGCCTATATGATTCTGAAAATATTAAAATAATTTGTTCATCTTCTAAAGCAACATTAATGATGGATAAAAGAGCTTATCTTACAGGTAGAACAAAAACATTAGAAATAATGCCTTTAACATTTCAGGAATTTTTGATTTTCAAAAAAGCCAATATTAAAAAAGCAGATAAAGCTATTTTAAATTCTTATTTTAAGGATTATCTAAGAATAGGAGGGATACCTTACTATGTCCTAACTCAAGATAGGGAATATCTAAATGAGTTAATTCAAAATATAATCTATAAAGATATAATCGCTCAATATAAAATATCTAATGAAAAAGTAATAAAAGAAATGTTCAACTTATTATGCGAAAGAGTAGGAAAAATAATTAGTTATAATAAAATAGCACATATATTAGGAATCTCTGTTGACAGTGTAAAAAGATATATTGGTTATTTTGAAAAATCCTATCTTTTCTACACAGTAGATAGACATTCTAAATCCTTAAATGAGAGAGTTACTTCACCTAAAAAAATTTACATAGGTGATATTGGAATAAAAAATTTAATAACTGGATTCAAAGACCTGGGGTCAAGTTACGAGAATCTTGTCTTTCTTAAAATTAAAAATAAAGAACCTTTTTACTATAAAGAAGATGTAATTGAAATAGATTTTATTGGTAAAGATTTTTTAATTGAAGCCAAATATAACAAGGAAATAGAAAACAAACAAAAAAAAGTCTTTGATAAGATAAAAAAGAAAAACAAGATTATTGCAGATGGAATAAATTTTTTTATTAAATAATGCCCAAATTAAAATACAAATTTATAAATCAAAAATTATTTAAATACAATCAACTCAATAAAATTAAGGATATTCAAGATCTAGCTCGAGCGAAAGCGCCTTGCTTGAACATTGAGGGCCTCTTTGCCCTAATCCTTTTTTCACCTTTTACATTTCTTTTTCCCTTTCAGCTTCGCAATAACAAAACCAATCAAAGCCCCAATTATAAAATTTATTACAAAACCGATTATAGATATTATTAAAAAATTATTTGTTGGACATTCATTAATATTACATGCAATAATTGGATTTAATAAAAGAGATATTAAATAAGCTAGGATTAACACATAACTTGCAAGAATAAATCCAAAAACAGTATCTCCAAAAAAGAGAAGCATAAAAAAACTAAATAAATAAACCATAGTTAAAATTGCTCCGCCCTTGTACCATGGGGGACATTTTTTCCAGTTTTTTGATATCCATTTCATTTATAACTCCTTAACCATATTTTCTTAAAAAAAGGTAAAGTTAAAGTAGAAAGCATAAATGCAACAGCAGGAACAATAGCATTTAACCAAGGAGAAGGAACATTAATAACTTGAAGATAAATTCCAATAGCTAAATAAGTAAATATCATAAGCAGAATTTTTCTTGTATAGCTAGTTTCCCAAGCTTTATCTGTCTCAACTTTTCTATTTCTTTCTTTTATTTCTTTAAGCACATTATTAATATTATCTTTTCCCATCTTCAATCCAACCAATACCTTTTATCTTTAATTCCCTTTTCCCACAACATTCTTGTATACCCAACATTTGTCACATCTTTAAAATCAATTTCTAATTCTTTTAAAATATCATAAACCATTTTAACAGCTTTTTTCATCTCTCTTTTTTCAGCAATATATTCAATCTCCATAAAATAACCCAAATGCCTGACTTTATTTATTTCAATATTGACTTTTTTGTTCGCCCGATAAGTATAAGACTCAGAAATCTTAAACTTCTTTAACCATTGTTTAAAACCCAAATCAAACATCAAAGCCAAAAACTTATCAGGAGATTTTGTTTCAAATTCATATTCCTCCTTAATAACAATCTCTTTTGTCCAATACTTTCTCAACCAGTGTTTAAAATTAATAACATAACTCTCTCCATTATCCCTAATTCTAAAAGCTTTTTTAGGATATCTTCTAACAGCCCCAGTTCTCTTTAATGGAATAGCAAAATAATCATCAGACTTACTTTTCTTTTTACTAAACTTAGCAATTTTTAAAATTCTTTTCCTAAGTCCAGCAACCTCTTTAGGTTTTAACTTAACTTTAGTCTCAACCTCTAATTGCACCATTTTAACCTCTTTAATTTCTTTAACCTCTTTTATATCTCATTTAGTAAATCCATATATTTAAACATTACTAAAAATTAGATTTTGTATAGCCTACAGACATATCAGGCTGTCCTGTAATTAAATAAAAAAAAGACCACATCTCCACCCTGAGATCTTATCAAACATTAATGGATTAGTATTAATGAGAAAAAATATATGGCTGAATGGTTTATCCTGAACCATACAACCAATCATTTACAACAATTTTTAAATATACTCATTTTTAGATTTATTATAATGATAGACTTTAAAAAAATAAAAGTAGAAATTTCAAATAGACATATTCATTTAAAACCTAAACATGTTGACACTTTATTTGGAGAAGGTTATGAATTAAAAGTCCATAAAGAATTATCTCAACCAGGACAATTCTCAAGTTTTGAAAAAGTAACTTTAGTAAATGGATTAAAAAAAATTAACAATGTAAGAATTTTAGGCCCACCACGTAATGAAACTCAAATTGAGATATCAAGAACAGATTCATTTTTTTTAAAACTTAATCCTCCAGTTAGATTATCCGGAGATTTAGAAGAATCCCCAGGAATTATTATCCTTGGTCCAAAAGGCAAAATTGAAATAAATAAAGGAGTAATAATAGCCCATAGGCATTTGCATCTTTCTCATGAAGAAGCAGAAAAACTAAAAATCATGCATGGACAAATAATTAAAATTAAAGTTCCAGGAATTAAAGAAACTATTTTCAACAATGTTATTGCAAGAGTTCAACCTAAATATAGATTAGCATTTCATATAGACCGTGACGAAGGAAATGCCTGTTTTTTAGAACCAGGAACTTTTGCAGAATTAATTATGGAATGAGACAAAATAAATTATTTTAAAAAAATACACAGCCAGCAGGTCCTAAAAAATCAAAGATTTTTTGGAACCATCAAAAATGATAAACATTTTTGTGGCCACAAAAACCATAAAAGTTTTTGATGGCTTCAACTTCAAATAGAAAGTTGAAGTAATCAAACCCACTAACTCCAAAAGTCAAATTAACAGACAGCGTTTCACAAGGGAAGTATCTTCAGATAACAACACTTTCTACTATTTCACAAGGGGTTTCTTTTGTAAAAGTAAAATTAGCATTTCTAAATTGTTTTTCAACTAAATTAAACATAGACTTCACCTCATTAGACATATTTTTTTCTAACAAATTCTTATTACTATTTTCTCTTAGTTTAAGATATTCAGCAGCACTTGATCTAGAGATAAATATAATATTTTTAAAATCAATAGTGATTTCATCATCTTTTAAATTATTTATCTTTTCATTAAAAAAAGAAGCAATGCTATTTCTAGTTAAGATATTTTCTCCAAATTCTTTATTTAATAATATTTTTTTTATCATTCTATTCTAAATAAGGATAGATATTTAAATCTTTTTCAGGGGTTTTTAATTTTAGATATATCATTGTCCCATCTAATTTTCCTTTTTTAAAGTCAATAATATCAATTGAGGAATTTGATATTATTAACATCCCTTCCCTTGAAATTATTTTTATTTCCCCTCTTAATGCTTTAACAATCGCTCTAGTAGTTCTAAGTCCAAAACCCCTTGAAATATCCTCCTGCTTAGTGGTCTTTCCTTCTAATGCCATCTTTATTGCATCACTATCTTTTGAATAATTAATATTATTTTTTTCAAAAACAACTGGAATACTTAATCCATCATCAAATACTCCTATTTCTAAACATTTTTCTTTTGCATCATATCTAACAAATAAAAAAGCCTCTGCATAATTAGAGTGCTGTTCAATATTATCAGTTAATTCACTTAAAATATATGGAATACTACTTTCAAATGTTTTCGGAATCTTAGTCTTAATATCAATTAATAATCTATTAATCTCTTCATCCATTTTTTTACTTCTATCTATATGAATTTTTAATGGATAAGGGAAACCCATTTTTTTAATATGTTTTTGAATTGATTCATCTAAATCATTTATTTTTCCAAAAAAATTTTCATTAATTGCCATTTTAATACCTTAAAATTTATTTATTTAAATTTTACGCCAACACCCGGAATCGAACCGGGGCACCCCGAAGGGTCCGGCTTAGCAAGCCGGTGCAATACCATTATGCGATGTTGGCATGAATATGAGTGACTTTTTGGTAATTTAAAGCTTATTGTTTAACATCTTCACAATAACTTATTTCTATCTTGCAGATGTTTGCTGGACTAATAATTTCAATATAATGATACTTATAATTATTGCCTGTTTCTGTTGCAATAAAACTATCAATTTTGCAGTTATGCTTTCTAGCATATTTTTTTAGATTTTCTATAGAACTAGCATCAATCTCAAAAGTCATATTTTGGGTGATTTCTTGATCTTTGCCTTTAATTAAGTTTACTTTAAAATCTGTATTTGGAATAAAAAAAGTTATCCATCCTGGATGATTATATTCCCCTTTATCTTCATTAAAGAATTGTCCAAGAAACTCTCCAACTTCTTCAATATATTCATGGCAAACAAGATATGAACCATATATTACATTTTTTCTTTCCATTTTCTTAATTTTCCACCTTGTACCTCACTTTCATAACCCATCTTAACAACCCCCAAAAGCAATTTCTTATTCTATACATTTACTAAAATTGCTTTTGCTCGGCAATACCCTTATCTTCAAATTCTTTAAATTTGAATGAGACAGAAAATCAAAAAGATTTTCTGTATGCGATGTTGGCATAAAAATATACAATATTTTGAGAATTTAAAGGTTTGTGTTTTTTATCTTATTAATAAATTCATCAGATATTTTATAAGATTCATCAACCTCATCTAACAATTCATTATGCACAGATGAAGGATGATAAAATAAATGAATTATAACATCTTCATCTTTCGCTGTTTTAATAGCTGGAACAAAATCTGCATCTCCTGCAATTAATATAATATGTTTTATCTCACCACCATATGATTTTTTTATAATATCTATTGATATTAAGACATCAACCATCTTCTGTCTAAATTGCCCTCCAATTAATTGGAGTTTTCCTAGTTTAACTTCAAATCTAGGCAATCTTCTCAGATTAGATAAAAACCTTTGAATACCTGAATATCTCTTCTCATCTTCAGGATTATTTTTTCTTTGTATTGGCATAGAAGTATAGTAATAAGTTCTTAATCTCTCTAGATCTAGTTCTGTACAGATAACCCCTGAGAATTTATTATAATCAATTTTCACTGAATTATAACTCCTCTTTAAAACCTTATGCAGGTATCCACCATCTATAAGAATTATTGCTTTTTCCATTTTAAAATTAAACCCACTGTTCGATGATGGAAATCACTGATCAGTGGGGAGTATTAAACCCGCGATTCGATGGATGAATCCACTGAAGGCGGGGAAGTTGATATTATTAAGATAAAGAATTATATAAACTTTTTGGTAGTTTTTAGTATAGTGCCCTATTATAGTTTTTTGGACTCTAAGAACCTTTTTTTCTAAAAAAGGTTGTTATTAACAACCCATCCCCAAAAGCAATTTCTTATTTTAAAAATTTAAACCTTTTCATTAGTAAAATTAAATTCACACAATATTTATATAATATATTTTAGACTATAATACTATGAACTGGAAACAATGGCGTGATTCAAAAGAAAAGTACTATATTGCAGTCATAGGATTTATTATAGCATACCTATTAACAATTCCTTGGAGAAATTATGAATTTCTAAATAGATTTATTGATATTTCGCAAGGTGTTCCTATTTGGGCTCATTTAATACTTATTGTTATTGGGTTGATTGTTTTGATTATAGGCTTAAAGATAATTGAGTTTATGGTAAAGAAAATCATTCTACCCTCGCACTAATAAGATATATGGATTGTTTTAACAATTCAAAGCATTCATATCCTGTCACATTATATTTTTATTTAGTTATATTTTTATAGTAACACTCTTTCTTTATTTGATGATTAAAAAGAGAAAAAAATTTATTTATAATTCACTAATTATTGTCGGAGTCTTATTAATTATAGTTGTTTTTATCTATGGTTTTACTCCATCAGGAAGGATTTTTAAAGGAGAAGTTTATAATGTTCCAGATGAGAACATAGACTTTCTTTATGATTTAACTTATAAAGATGATAAAGGAAACCTTGTTTACGAACATGAAATTTTTAATAAAGTTTATGAAATGGTAGATAATGCTGAAAAATTCATAATTTTAGATATGTTCTTATTTGGTTCTACTGACAAACCAGTCTATAGGAATCTTACTCAAGAATTAACAGATAAATTAGTTAATAAAAAAAACAACAAACCTGATATAGAGATATATTTTATAACTGATTACTTTAATGTGATTAATAATTACAAGGGAGAACATTTGTACGAGTTAGAAGATTTAGGTATTAATATTATTTTTTCATCTCCAAATAAAAAACAAGATTTAGGAGAAAAAGATCTTATAAATTATTTCTTTAAGATAAATAAAAAAAGATTAGACCATAGAAAACTAATAATCACAGATAAAGGAGATAAAATAGCTTCTTTAATTACTTCGGCAAATCCTCATGATATGAGTAGTGCTAATTCTAATATTGGAATTTATATTGAAGATAAAATATGGAGAGATATTTATGGTGTTGAAAAAAAAGAAGGTTTAATCTCAAATGAAAAAATAGAATATTTTTTTGAAAATGTTTCAGATGAAGTAGGCGAGATATCTGTCCAATATTTTGCAGACGAAGGATTGTTATATTCTTTAAAAAATGAGATTGATAAAAGTATTAAAGGAGATTTTATTGAAATTGCTGTTTTCTTATTATCTGATAAAAAAGTTATTGAAAAGTTATTATCTGCTTCTAAAAGGGGTGTTGACATCAAGATTATTTTAGATACTAATGAAAATTATTTTGGAGTAAAAAAGTTCGGAGTTCCAAATAAACCTGTTGCAGAGAAATTATTTAAAGGAAGTGATGGAAAAATTGCAATAAGGTGGTATGATTCTCAGGGGGAACAATTTCATACAAAGTTAGCAGTTTTTAAAAGAAAAGACAATAAAAATATTATTTTAATGGGCTCTTCAAATTTTGCAAGAAACAATATAATTAATTATAATCTTCAATCAGATGTAAAAATACTTGCTGATTCTGACTCATTGATTATGCAAGAAGTAGATTTTTATTTTAATATGATTTGGTTTAATCAAAATAGAAATTATACTGCAGATTTTAATGAATTTAGAGATAAATCATTTTATAAAAAATTAACATATGAGCGTGAGCAAATATTTAAAAAGTTTTTTTAGATAATTTTGAAAAGTCTAAAAATCAAAACTCTCTATAGAAATTTAGCAACCCCTACAATCACTTCAACCCTCTTAGTAATTTTATTTTTTCTTTTCCCCCTTCAGTTTCAGCTAATTTTTTATAAAACCTTCTAGCCATAATTATCTGGGAATCAATAAATCCCTTGAACCTAGGTTTCCATTTATCAGGATTTTCGCGAACATATTTTGCCCATCTTTCTATTTGTTCCACATGTGTTTTATCTCTTTTTTTATTTATCTTTTCCATAACGAAGTCTCCTTATTTTTTCTTTAATTATTTTAATTTTAATTTCATCTAATTTATCTTTATAAATTATCCTAAGATGTTTTGCATCTTCTATATCTTTTTCTGATGCAAGATATTCCTCTTTAAAAGCTATATTTGATTCAATACTTGCAAAGTAAACATCAATTCCTGTTAAAGGAATTTTAACTCTATCTTTTAATTGTTCTTCATCAAGTTCATCTTTTGGAAATTTTATTTCCATTTCTGGAGGAAAATAACCTTCTTCATCATAAACATACCTAACACTATCTCCATTTTCCAAATAATCTTTATAAATTAAATCTGGATTTTCTGATTGAATACACACAAAACCATTTTTATTTAATTCTTTATGCATCTCTATAAACTTTTCTTTAGATAATTTTTCAATAATCATATCTATATCTTCTGTACCTCTTGTTCTTCCATGAGCAATTGCAACAAATCCTGAACAAATAATATATTTAACATATTCACTTATAATTTCACAAAATTCTTCAACAAATTTATCCAATATTGTTTTATCTTCAATATTTCTTTTATCTTTTTCCATGAGCTATTTAATCATCTATTCTATATAATGTTTTCTATAAACTATCATTCATTCTGGTGGAAGAATACTTTTGTTGACAATAACCAGTTTTTCATGGTGAATTAAGAGAGAGAAAATTTATCAAATTACTTCTAATTTTAGATAACAGAAAGTTATATAAATACTCCATTCTTAAATATGCTAATTAAGTCCATGGGGGTTGCAAAATCCCCATGCTATCCTAAATGAAAAATTCTAATAATAAAAAGATTGTAATTTATATTGATGGAAGTAATTTTTATTTTTCTATTAAAAATAAATTTAATGTCAAGATAAATATAGAAAAATTTTGTAAAAAAATAGCTGGAAACAATGAGCTAATTAGGATTAATTACTACATTGCTCCTTTAACTCAAAAGACACATCCAGAACAATATTTAGAACAACAGAAATTCTTTGATGAACTTAAAAAGATAGATAAACTAAGCATAATTTTTGGAAGACTAGAAAAAAGAAAAAGAGATAGAAAGATATTTTATGTTGAAAAAGCAAGTGATGTTAATCTTGCTTTAGATTTAGCTCTTGATGCTGAAAAAGGAATTTATGATGAAGCTTACTTAATATCTAATGATGGTGATTTTTCAGGAGCAGTAAAAGCAGCAAAAGATTTTGGGAAAATTGTTGTATATGTAGCAATAGGCAATAGAAAAGCAATTTCCTATTATCTTAAAAAAGTTGCATCAAGAACATTCTACATAACTAAGGGATTTATTAAAGATTGTATCTTGTAAACTAATTTATCAGATTGCTTCTTTAACTTTATTGTCTTCTCCTGAAAAAGTTAATTTAATATTATCAACAAATCTATTAGCTCCAGAATATGTTTGGGATTGTTCCTAGGTTAAGGCTAAAGGCAGGATTAAAAGTATTCCTAATAGAAACATAATTATCACTTCTTTTTTCATTGATAGGATAAGGGAAGGGGGTATAAAAACATATTGTTTAAAACAAGTTATTTAATTTTTTAAGTTTAGGGGGTTTGATGTTCCTGCCGAACGCAGAGTTATTGAAGAGGGATAAAACATTAAAATAATCTGTGAATGATGTGCTATATAATATCTCCCTGCAACAGGAAAATCATAACTCCTGATGAAACAGCAAGGACTAAGATTAATATTAAAAACGTTTTTGTTGATAATGGTTGGTTTTTTGTGGAGATAATAAGAAATAAAAAAGAGATGGAAGAATTTTTAGATGATTGTTAATATTTTTACTAACTGCCATGTTTTGCAATCTATCTTAGCAACCTTACTCCCAAAAGCAATTTCTTATTTAAATCTTTTACTAAAAATACTTTTGCTCGGCAATACCCTTAAAACTAGCTTATTAAAAATAAATCATCTTAAAATTTTAAATCTTTATGTTTTTAATAAAATTACCCTTTTAATTTTCTTTGACGAGATTTTCTGCGTCGAGCTTGTTTGCTTCTTGCTTTAACTTTTCTTGTTACATTATTTCTTGGCATTTTTCCTCCTAAATAATTTTATTATTTTGAATAATATAAATTATATTTTTAAGAATTTAAAGCTTTGCACTATAAAAATTTCATCACATGTGCTCCCTACTGACATGGGCCGTAGGCAACTACAAATTAGTTTTAAGTTAGATTTCAAGAAGACAAGCCTAACCGAAATCTCTTTATCTTAGATATCTGGTAATTATCTTTAAAGCTACTCCTCTCCAAAGCTAGAAATATTTATAAGATAATGATTAGTAAAACAATTTGGGTTAATGAAATTTCCCAAATTTATGTGTAAAAGATAGACTACATAGGTCAGTAGTGCATACAAAAAATTTCATCCCATAACATTTATAAAATATATTTTCAATTATATATTATGAAAAAGCAAAAGAAAGAATCTGATATGAGTAAATGGCCTGTGCCTGCTTTCTTACTTATTGGGCTTGGGCTTGGCTTACTTTTAGTAAATGAATTTCCCATGGCAATTCTAGCATTCACCCTTATTGGTTTAGGTGTAGGATTTTTAATTACATATCTAACATCTAAAAAGAAAAAATGAAATATAAAATACACAAATTAAATATTAAATTAGCAAGAGAACCAGAGATGCTAGAGAACTTTCTTAATAATCTAAAAGGAGAAGTCATTTCAATAATCCCCGATGTTACAACTCTATTCTTGTGTTATGGTGCAAAAGTAAAATCTATTCTCATTGTAGAGAAATTAAAAGAAGGTAAAAAATGACAAACAAAAATATATTCTACATCTTCTGAATTTTACAGGCAATCATATTAGGATTAATTATCTTTTTTATTTTGCAAACAACAAACATTGGAAAAGATACAAACATTGTTCTTAGTGCATTATTTCCAATATTCACATTAATTATTGAGTATATGATTTATTCAAAAAGATAATATCTTTTACCAACCTCTTACTTTCTTAGTTTTTGGAACTTTAATAATCCAATACACTACCTCTTCAGCAACTTATAAAAACAACAATTATTAAATTATTTATTTTCAAAAAATAACAACTAATCTCTGATATTAGCAAAAACTTATAAATCAAATAACCTATTTTTCAAAATGGATTTTTTAGAATTTCATAAAAAACAAGGATACAGAGTAGCTTATTCTTTAGACAATTATTTTGTTTTAAAAAGAAACCCTGGAGAAACAAAACTATATCACCCTGAAACAGAAACTGCTACTGGAGGTCCTATTTTATCTGGAAGATATGATAAACTTAGTGATGAACAAGCCAACCCAAACAACAAATAAATTTAATACTCTACCTATAAAATCAAATAGATTTCTACCATAATAAAAAATTTGGTGATTGATGCAAAAACGGACCAATAAAGCTTATAATTAAGCGAAACTACGACGATAGTAATGAGAAAGATATTGTCAGACAGGTATTATTTGGGAAGAAAGTGCATTTATTGTGAT
>Ga0265594_1000425_pt1 | contig 35460 bp, 40 predicted proteins | sample saktaG_11_FD_190147 | JGI IMG/M metagenome (GOLD analysis project Ga0265594, IMG submission 190147) | Saline water microbial communities from Sakinaw Lake, British Columbia, Canada - sak_2011_5_24_80m | ecosystem: Environmental > Aquatic > Non-marine Saline and Alkaline > Saline ... | reverse complement strand
CACCCCCCCCCCTCATACCCCACACCTGTCAACAATGGGGAGATCCCTCCACAAGAGACAGAGAAAACAGTTGCTTAACAAGGCGCCTCTGAGGCAGCCGGTCAACTCGCTAGACTCTTATCTTTCTCCGAGAGCTTGCTCATCAACGCCGTCACCTGACCCTGACACTTGCTGAGGAGCGCCGGCATGGTCTCCGGCTCAACCACTCCCGCATCCAAAGCTAGGCTCCGCGCCTCACCTACAGCCTTGGCTAGAATCAAATCTATGGCTTCAGCTGTGGGGTAAGCTGCGTTCACAGCCAAGTTAAGGGCGGACGCCGATGCATTCCTCAGATCCCGCTCAACTGTCTCCAGGTCTATCCTCAGAAGCTCAGTTGGATAGAGAAGCCCATCCTCGTAAGCGACATCCAGATTCAAGCTAACCTCAATGGGCTTCACACCCAACTTGGTGAGGGCGCTGGCAACCCGATCATTTATAGTTGCCCCCTTCTCAACCAAGGTTGTATCATCTGTTATCCAGATGCTGCCCCCCTCTATCTTAACAGGTAGCCCTATCTCAGCCAACTCACTTAGAATTGGGCCAGGAGGCATCCCCGTGTTGCCAGCAGGAATCACTATATTCGACTGGGCTACATCCCCCGCCTTAGCAGACAGGTTGATCTTACTTTGACCGAAGAGAATCGCAAGCTTGACAGGATTCATATCTGTGAAGATGAGAAGATTTGACCCTTGAAGATGCTTATCCACCTCAATGATCCCCCCCTTCTTCTCAGCAATCCGCCTCATAGCCGCCCTCATCAAGGTGTTCTTAGCACAGGTGAGAACCGCTTCACTTCGAAACTTCTTCCTCAACTCCTGAACTTGAATAGCCCTCACCTTATGGAGCCTGCTGAGAGACAGAACACCATACTGCTCCATAAGCTGAGCCAAACGATCAACCTCAGCCTTCTTCCACTCCTGAACCTTCTTCCCAACAGCTAAACTCATCTCTTCTTTCCACCCACCTGAATCTCAAAGGGTTCACCCATCGTAGATTTGACGTAAAGCCTACGAATGTTCCTCAACCCCCTCGCCAACTTATCTTCAAGGATCGCCAACACAGCCTGAATGTTCTCCACTATCTTAGAGGTCTCCATATCCTGAATTCCAACCCTACATTGGATGAGAGGCTGATCCTTAACCCTAATCCTAACCATCCTCCGCTGACGCTCTATAACAGGTGCAATAGGCGAGTTAGGCGGAACAGGGCGAGGCATCTTCCCATGAGGACCGAGGAGGGAACCTAAAACCTTACCCACCGTAGGCATCAACGGCGCTTCAGAGATGAAGAAGTCATACTCCCTAGCCAACTTCTTAGCAGCCTTCCGATCCTTAGCCAAGTCCTCCAAACCCTCCTTAGTAATCACCCTATCAGCCCCAGCTCTTTCAGCATCAACAGCCATCTGCCCCGTTCCGATAACGCAGACCCTCACAGCCTTACTGAGAGGATTCGGAAACTCCACCAACTCATTTATCTTAGCTCCAGGAGACTTGAGATCTACATCCTGCAAGATCACACCCAAGTCTATGGATTGAGCAAAATTCCTCTTCTTCGAAGGCGCCTTCGCCTTCTCAACAGCATCTGAGGCCGCCTTGATCTCCAACGTCAACACTTATCCTTAACTTGAATATAGCCTAGTCGAGGGTCTCTCCAATAAAGATTACTGCCCCTCGATCTTGCACTCCCCTTTATCTAGAGCCTTCTGGATCTCTCTAGGATCCTTACCTTCAACAGTGACACCCATGCTCACGCAGGATCCTAGAATCTCCTTCGCTGCTGATTTTACGTCCTTAGCATAGCTTTGGGACATCTTAATCTTAGCTATTCTTCCCACCTGCTCAATGCTCAGATCCCCCACCTTCTCCTCTTTAGGATTTCCTGCGCCCTTCTCAACACCCAACTCCTTAGCTATCAGAGCCGATGTAGGAGGGGTTCCAACCTCAACCTCGAACCCCTTGGTATCCGTGTCAACGATGACCTTCACAGGAACCTTCATTCCCATGAAGTCACCAGTCAACTCGTTGATCTTGTTCACAATAGCAAGAACATTCACACCCAACGGCCCCAAAGCTGGCCCCAGAGGAGGACCTGCAGTAGCCTTACCTCCGCTGACAAGCGCTTCAACAGTTTTCTTTTCACCCATACATTCACATCTCCTTTCTACCCTTACCTACAACTCTAACATAGTCACCATGAACAGTTATCGGCAGAGTCATAGTAGCCTCAAGGAGCTCCAAGGTAACCTCATTCTTAGACTTATCAGCCTTCGTTATCTTAGCTTTCATTCCTTTAAGCGGCCCACCAATGATCTCAACGGTGTCATTTACCCCCAACTCCTCGATAACAGGCTTCGTTACAAGATATCTCTGCAACTCAGAGAGCTTCACCAAACCAGGAACCCTCTGCTTAGCATGCTTCACCGATGAGGCAATATCATCAACAAAATGCGGCCCCGCTGCCTCAACAAAGATGTAACCCTTCAGAGTTCCAGATACGAGAACCGCGTAGATCGGCACTTTAGCTGCTGATGCCCTCTGAGCAACAAGGCCTGCAACATTCACCTCTTGGTTAGCTGTAGTCTTTAAAGCGAAGATCGATGTCTTCTCAGCCTCGAACTCAATCTTCGCTTCACCTTCAGCCTTCACATCCCCAACTGACGGCTGCTCTTTAACTTGCCCTTCAGTTTCCACTACACCAGCTACTGGAGAGGCGTCTTCATCCTCCGTTTCCAACTTCATAGAGGCAACTTCCTCCTGTTCCACTGACTCGCCCTCAGCTTCAGTAGGCACCTCACGGCTCTCGTCTTCACTCATTAACTTCCACTAACCTATGATTCAGAGAAGTAGGATAATAACCCGCTATATAAAGCTCAGGTTAAATAGATAATAGAGGTATACACAGATAGGATTTTTACCTTTCGCTTTTCTCGATGTTTACCTGTTTTCGGATTGTTTACCTTCTAATAAAGAGGTTATAAATAAGTTTGAGTTATTGAATGACAAGCAGGGAATGACATTGCCAAAGAACCTTGAAGTTCTAGACGAATTACTTCGCGAGGCCGTCAGAGATGGAAGCACCACCCTCACAGATCCATTGCAGGATCGAGGTCTATCCAGCATCGGAGACACTTACTTAAACTTCATCTATTCACTTGCAGTCTCCCTGAGGGATAAAAGTCTCAGCAGCCTCAGAATCAGTAATAAGGCTCTGGCTGAAGCGATGAAACAATCAGGTTTCCGTAGCTTGCTCCCCCACAGACTATCAACACATGATATAGGAAACTCAGCCGAGGCTATGGTCGTATATGCTATTGTAAACGAGTTAGCCTCCACAGGTGAAATATTCCAAGCACTCATGAACTCTGAGAACCTAACCGAGGCTCTCACTGATGAATTCAAGAAAATCAAGTCACGTTGGCCCAGCGGATGAAAAGCAATTCCAGTCAGCTAAAAAGGATACCCACAAAAGTATTGAGGAGAGACTGAAAACTGTCCAAAAAAATTGAAGTAGAGGACACATTTGCCGAGGCTTTCCCACTCTGGGTCAGCCGTATATTGATAACCGCCGACAGTGAGCGGTGGGCTCTGACCTCAGCTAGGGCCGCGACAGGCTTCGCGGTCTCCGTTATAATGTCCCCAGCAGAGGCAGGCATAGAACGCACAGTCAACCCACGGGAGACCCCAGACAGTAGGCCCGGCGTCATAATTCAGATCTACCATAATACCGGTCACGGCCTCAAAGATCAACTTCTAAGACGTATAGGTCAATGTGTATTAACATGCCCAACTACAGCGGCCTTCGATGCCATGGGCGACAAGGCAGTGAAACGGCTGAAGATCGGAGCTGCCCTCCGATACTTCGGAGATGGATACCAGAAGAAGGGAAAAGTTGGTGATAGAGATATATGGCGTATCCCAGTTATGGAGGGCGAGTTCAAGATTGAAAACCGATTCGGCGTCAAGCTAGGCGTTGCTGGAGGAAACTTTCTCATTTTAGCTGAGAACCAGAAGGCAGGACTTGAGGCCTCAGAAAGGGCTGTAGCTGCGACGGTTGGGAAGGTTGAAGGTGTGATCATGTCCTTCCCTGGAGGGATATGCCGCTCAGGCTCCAAGATAGGATCTCTCAAGTACAAGCTTACAGCATCAACCAACCTTGCATACTGCCCTACAATTCGAGAGAGCTTTCCCGACTCTACGATACCTGACGACGTTGGGAGCGTTTACGAGCTCATCTATAACGGCCTTAACTTCACCTGCGTGAAAGAGGCTATGAGGAAAGGGATTGAAACCACTATGGAGACCTCCGGTGTGATGAAGATCTCGGCTGCTAACTTCGGTGGAAAACTTGGTGCACACAAACTATATCTGAAAAAACTTGGGTTGAAACTCTAATTTTCAGGAAACTATTTTCTCTTTTTAACGCCGAAAACGGATTCTTTCGCTAGGTCTATGAAAACTTCACTCTCATCACTGCTGAACAAGATTATTTTTTTATTCTTTGTAACTTTGCCTACATCACTTGCCTCAAATCCATGTTCCTTGAAGATGTTTATACAGGCATCGGGTTTATCGGTAGATACTATGAAACTGCAGGCGGGATACGAGGTTAACCATGTGGAAACACTGATCTCTTCAGGTTTGGGGATATCTGAGATCTTTATTTTTGCACCAACGGCGCTGGATTCACAAAGCATTGCTATGGAACCTACTATGCCAGGAGCACTAACATCTCTTGAAGCATGGGCCAACTTCATATTAGATATTTTTATCAACGCTTCGATACGTTTACGAAGATCTTTCTTGGATTTTCCAGTTGTTGAGTCGAAAAACCTAACCCAACTTTTCTTCCCAAAGCTTCCGTCCAAATCTACGGATACAACCAACTTATCGCCTGGTGTTGCCTTGCTGCTGGGAATAACTCGCTTCGCTACACCTATCACAGATGCATCTACAGAAGAGTAAGAAGAATCTGGATTTGTGTGGAATTTCATGGTCTTCAACTGATATTTATTTACACCATATTTCATTCCTTGAGTTATTTTCCTGCGTGTTATTGATGAGGATGAAGCTACATTGGCCATGTACCCGACGGGCATTGCACCCTTGACAACAACATCATTTACGTTTACCAAGACTGAGAGAGAACCAGCCAGCCATGGATCTGCCTTCGTGAGACCCTCTGTTATCCCATCAGTTGAAGCCACAATTTTCTGATCTCCAACAGAGAACCATCCTGCATCATCGAACTTGCACTCAACATTGAAGATTTTCGCTAAATCCCAGATGTGAGATTTACGGGTGAAACCTTTATAGCCTCTGATTTCTTCAACGATCTTTTGAAGCTTACTTTTCAGCGTCACCACCCTCTTCGAAATGTTATGAAAGCTTCTGTAATTCTTCCCCTTATGAACATATTAAGGATACTTGACGTTATCTTCTACCGACCCTTTAATATTTCCTGTGCAATCCGTTTATCTTCTTCCATAGTTTCCCTATGCAGAAGTTTAAACGTCTTCTCGAAGGCTTCAGCGAAGATAGACTCGGTGAACCTCCCTAAGGTAATACCTTCCCCGCAGGTTTCAAAGGCATCTTTAACCTTGCTACTTTCTCTCTTAAGAAAGTCTTCAAGTACATCAGAGAACCGGTTGCTGAGCTTATTCACCAAGTTCTTAGGGGCTTCGGTCTCTGAGGATGGAGCCAACGAGAAATTGGCCACATAAAGTTCACGAGGCCCGTTGACGGAAATATCGTCTACAAGTTGCCGTTTAACAAGTTTCTCTAAAGCCTTTTTGATCTTCTTTTGGTGAGAATGGCCTTCAATGAATATTTTGATTGGCAGTGGTCCCCTCATTAGGAGGCCTAAAATTGGTTTACAATCTTTGTTATTGTAAGCTTCACACATTCTATGAAGCTGCTTCTCGGATTGTACAATGAGAATAACCATGGAGGCTTACACCTTGCATGTTACGTTTACCGTAAACAGTAAGCGGATGCTTATATTTCCTTCCTACTAGCGCGGCGTACTGTTTCTACATACTTATAATTGTAAAGCAGGTCTGTTCCTTCAATCTCCACCCAAAATTCTCCGTTCTCCTCGGTAACTGAAACGATTTTTCCACTAGTGTCTGTCCCCACGTATCGCACCTTATCGCCGACTTGTGGCCGTGTTTTCATTGTTAACTCCTACCTCTTCCAAGAAAAATCCTTATGATTTTTTCCGGTGTATCGCAAGCGATGAGCTTGCCCCCCTCAATTAAGGCAGCTCTATGCGCTGTCTCTCGTACAGCGTCTAACTGATGGTCTACGAGGAGTATGGTTATACCGAGCTTTCGGTTAATATCCTTTAAGAGATTTGTGATTTTTCTCAGTGTTATAGGATCTAGGTCACCGAAAGGCTCATCGAGGATAAGAACCTCTGGGTTAGATAAAAGTGAAGCAACTATTGCAACACGTAGCTGTTCTCCCGCTGACAGTTCATAGGCTCTTCTATGTAAGAGGCTTGGAGAGAGCCTTAGACTGCTAAATATGGGTGCTGCCTTTTGTTTAACGATGTTTGCAGAATATGCTGGAAATAATTCTTTGATAATATCAATTGTTAGGCCGATTCCTTTAAGCTTCATTTTAGCTTCTTCCTCTGGAAGTTCAGCTATTCTTTGAATTGTATCAACAGCTTTACCGCTCAATTTTATCTTACGTGCATGTGCGAGAGCTTCTAACGTCTTCCAGCTTTTTAATCCCAGCCTTGCCGCTAGAAGGTCTATAACTTGGCTCCAGTAAGGGAGGCTGTACTCTTGATGCAATATCCCAATTTTCCTACGGGCCTCAATGCTTCGCCACCCTAACTGGGAGATATTGACCCGCACTTTCCCAGATCTATAATAGATTTTGCCCCTTGTCGGAACCTCTAAACCGGCTAAAAGCCGCAATAGAACAGTTTTCCCTGCCCCTGAAGGCCCAACGAAAGCTAATATCTCCCCCTTCCGAACATCCAAGGATACATCTTCTAAAGTGAAGACTTCTCCGTAGGGCACCAATCTATAGGTCTTTTTAACCCTTTCCAGACTCATCACGGTAGGACTCTTCTTGGGCAGAGCAATTTTGGGTTTTGCACGGTTGCGTTTAGCCAAAAACTTTTTTAAAACGAGGTTGGTATCGCCTTCAGCCCTTATGCTGCCTTTATCAAGCCAGATAAGCCTCTGCGATATCTTCTTGTGCACCTCAACCATATGAGAAACCACAAGAACTGTTGTGCCCATTTTCCTATTGGCTGACTTGATAGCTTCCAAAACATCTGCCCTAGTCTTTGGGCAAGTCATAGTCGCGGGTTCATCTAAAAGTAAGACCGCTGGGTTTTTAGCTAGCTGCCTAGCTAAGATAAGCCTCTGCTTCTCACCGCCGCTTAACACTTCAGCCCACAAGTTGGTTCTATGTCCAAGCCCAACTATGTTAAGTAATTTCACAGCCTTCTTGAAGTATGTATTATACTCTGAACTCCCTTCAGGCGGTAAAAATTCTTCCTTCGCTTTTGTATAATATAGGGCTCTCATAACATTGCTGACAACTGATTCAGGCCACAGGCCGAAGGAACGTTGTAGATGTATAGCTGTCCTAAGTTTCACCTGATAGAAGTCTTTAGGCGTGGACTTGGGGGTTAGCGTTACATCGCCAACTCTAACTACGCCTCTGTTAAAAGTTTCAACACCTCTAACAATTCTGAGAAGAGTTGTTTTCCCAGAGCCACTTTCACCTATGACTCCCAGAACTTCTCCTTTATTAATGGAAAAACTCACTCCGTCTAACGCCTTTACCGTTTCGCCTGACACGAGTTTGAACTCTTTTTCAAGGTCTTCAACCTGAACGATCTTCCTCAAAGATTCAAGTCCCCTTTGATATTTCTCCACAATACATTTTTAAGAGCTGAATGTCGGCTTCTTTGTTGTTACTCTATATATAGGTCTTGATGTAATTGGTAGAAGATCTCGTTGCATCTGAGATAGAGATAATCCCCCGCCGTTTACTCGGTAAAAATACTACAAGAAAACTATTGAAGTTGTTAGGCTCTATTCCAAGTGTCACCGATATGTTACTCGATAGTATAGATTATAAAGATGGATCTGGATCGCTCACTAAACGTATAATTGTGCGGGTCAAGGATACTTCACAGATCGATGCTGTTCTTATTGATATTGAGGGATTATGTAGGAATCTTCTGCCCGCTGGTCATGATGTCAGGGTTGGCCGATTTACAAAAACTCGTCCAACAGTCTCAGACTATCTTAGGCAAAGGTTCGAAGAGTGAAAAATGCTTTCATAACTTTTTTGGCTTGCTATTATTATTTATCGGGGATTTCTAATTTCTTTAATCTTTTCTCAAGTCTTCTACGTATATGCCCTTTAGCCTTGATGAGGGATTCTTTATTTCCGGTTAAAACTAGGGTTCGAGGATTCTCAAGAATACCTTCCGCAGAGGGAACTGTTATCGCTCTTTCACCTATTGTTAACTTATACTTCTGAGCAGTTTCCGACAAGATTGATAGGGGAACCCCCGGAGGTATTGGCATGTAGAATTTCTTAACATTCTTCCCATCCTTGCTCTTGACCATCTTACACATCTGCAGGATTGCGGTTCAAAGTTATTTTATTTAGATAAATATCGTCCTTTCCTTTTGTAATAAAAGGGAGGTATATGTAACATTAAAAACTTTTTTCCAAAAAAGGAGAGAAGGGTTTAATGAGGTGGTACGATGCTGTCTCTCAGACCATCAGGTATGAATTCTCGTAGGGCGCCCCTGCCGAAGCATAGCCTTGGATGCGCGAAATCAAATTTCAGATTTTTGTCTGCGAAGGCAACTTTGACCATAGGGTTCACAGCCCATGCGTCTCCACGTGCGATGTGTGCTGCCTCAACGATTCCGCCGTATGCCGATTGGTGACCAACGTTTAAAGCGAAGTTAGGATAGTTGACTCCTCTGAGTTCAAAAGGTAGGCCTTCATCGCTTCTCCATGAGAGGCTGTTTGCTGAACCTGCTTGGTCTTGTGCATCGTAACCGTAGAAGCCAAGTCTACCTGCCGATTCTCTGTGTATCAGTTGAGCTAACATCCAACCATTCAGGCCTGCTTGAGAGTTCCCTGTGGCGATCGAACAGGCTACACCTGCACCAGCAGCAGCGCAACATGCCCTCTGTGAGCCGCCGAAGTGTGTTTCCATACATGCCGGATAGCCTTCATATTGCTCTATACCATACATTGCAACCTCGGTTGCCACATCTTTAACAACATCCCAGTCTGGTTTAACCTTTGCACGACCACCAAACTTCTTCTCAACGTAATCCATGCCATAGTAGCAGAAGTCATCAAGGATGTTATCAGTATATGTCGCCGATGCATACTGAGTAAAGCCAACTCCCCCAGACATGTAGCTACCGAACCAGTATTGGTCGTAGAGGACTGCAGCCATTGAGATTACCTCTAAAGCGCACCAAGTGGGGTCGTCAGGTTTAACTCTTGAAACTTGGCAGATGTCAGCCAGATAGCCCAGTGGGATGCCCCCTGGTTCGTTGGGACCGCGGGCTCTACGCCAAGGTGTCAGTGTACCCAAATTGATAAGTTCCGCGTGCTTAGCGGCAAACGCAAATTCGCCTACAGCTGCCTCACCAGCCATCATTCGATAGGCGTTGATCATGGCCATCGAGATCTGCATCGCAGCCCAGCGGGACATCGTTCCCCCGTCACAGGTCATTGCTGTAAGAGTTGGCATCCTAAGCACTTGGTAGATGCGTTTACCGATGGCTTTCTTCAGTTGATCTGCATGATCCTGTGGAAACTCTTTATTGATATCAATCTTGAAGCGCGGATCTATTGAATCAGCTATCTCGTCGTCTCCAGTGAACACCTTAACATAGCTATCTTTAGTCAACTCTGGATTCGTTTCAACCATGTGTTCCTGGACAACAGCAGCACCGGGTAAGGCATGCTCCAAAACTTCAATGTAATGGTTGATGGTCTCTGGAGTGACAGATTTACCAAGCCTCCTTTGGAGGATCATGTGAGCTGCATCTAAACCAACGATCACCGTTCTTCTGATATCATGCCACATTTGTTGCATGGCAGTATTGTTGATAAAGTGCAGATCATCGCCATCACAGTAGATGTCTGTTCCGGATATCTGATAGGGCATAAGAACCCTTTGGCCTGTGCTTTTACCAAGATGGAGGGTTGGATTGTACATTGGTATGCCGCGTTCTTCCACGATCTTCGCGGTTTTATTGTAGAATTCAGTCTTTCTCTTTGACTGCTTAAAGCCTCCGTAAATATAGAACTTTGTAAATCGTTCCTCAGGGCTTTCCTTAAATTTCCGCCTCAAAGCATTCATAAACATTCTTTCTCTTTCAGCCATATTCTAATCCCTCCTGCTCCTACACTCCTTTAACAAGCTCAGGGTTTGCACCCGCTAAGGTTCTTAACCAATGTAGCCTCTGAACGAACCCCATAAGCTCCTCATCTGTCCTCAGAGAAACACCGTCGACACGGTACTGTACAGTTACCTTTTTCAATTCTTCTTCAGAACTCGGTTTCCCAACAGAAATAGGCTTGTCAACTGGGTTACCTACCTGAGTCTTTACATAGGTAACTTCTCCACTCTCTTTATCGTAGGAATAGCGCCTCTGCATGTCAAACATGAGACCGTCTTCGTCAAGCCTTAAAGCATGACCGTGAACAGTGGCCCCACGTACACCAACACGGGCTGGATCAAAGACCTCTGTCTCTAAAAGCTCCTTGGCGATCTTCTCCACATCCCTCTCTCTACCCTCAAGGGGACATCGACCAGAAAGGGCACCTGGGTCGACACCGCGGTAGCGGGATTGATAAATCCAACATCTTACAACGGGAGCTAGCGGCGCAAAATACACGGAGTCGGTAAGCTGTATATACCTAATTCTGTCACCGGCCTTCGTGCCCGCTGTTGGAGCAACCATCTTCCTTATCGGGCATGACGGTTCAACCATCTCCTCAATAGGCGGATGAACGCTCTTATAAGCCTCCCCTGGAATACGGTGATCCAGCAGTTTAACCAAGTCTTCATCGCTCATTGAGCGCAGCTTCTTAAATTGGTAGCTTGGGTCTAGATATTTGCGTCTGTTTGCTGCTGGAGACTTGGAGCCCGGATAGAATTGTGGTTTATATTCTGTTGTGGACATTTTCATTCTACCTCCTTGTTCTGAATAGCTGCTTCTGAAACATATTTGATCGGTTCCCTTAGTTCAGGTATCTCACTTAAGACCTCACCAACTACGCCGCTGATCCTTTCAGGTGAGTAGAAGGTAGTTCCCGCGTCCAATGCTACGGCGGCTGCAACGCAGGGTATAGCAAACCCTTTACCATGTCTTGTTACAATATGGTTTCCATGGAATACCGCAGGATTCCCTCCACCATAGATGGAGTGGCTGAAGAAGGACATTTCGACACCTGTGCCTGTTACTCTGCCAAAGTCAACGGATGGAAGCCCGGTTTCACGCTCGAGCAGATCATCAAACCATACGAGTACGGATGGTACGTGCTGCATCGCCCGTGCTGCACCACATGTCACCATTGCACCAGCAAGTAGCCCAGATGCGGCGTAGCTATTCCATTTTGCAAGGTCGTCAGTGGTGTAAGATACGTAGCCTGATTCCTGTTTAGCAAGCGGTTTTATCACGCCATCGGACAACGCGCGCTTGACAGTTGACCTTGCCACATCGCCTGTTGTGCCTTGAGCATTTTCTTTAACTAGGTCGTAAGTGAGGTTGTTGGCGTTGAGACCTTGATATGCTAGCCCCATGAGGTGAATTCTCTCAAAGGGTCCAACAGCATCACCCATTTCAAACATGGCTGTCTGCTCAAGTATGGATGCCAGTGCAGCTGCGTTCATAGAGTTTTTCTTTGTAATTAGTGCAACATGTGCACAGGGTATATTTCTCAAGGCATAGCCCATACCCTCGTTCTGTTGTGGTACGGATAGAAGAGAGCTGACATTGCCGCCTAACATATCAACCGATTGTGGATATCTTCCCCACACAGCCGAATGGATCATGTCATAGCTCCAAATGTTCACGTTGAAGGTTTCAATGAGAGCATGGCAGAGTGAGGCGGCTGTAGAAGTGCAGCCCGTGGTGTACTCAACACCCGCCTCAAGTCTCACTGTTGGAACCATCACAAGTAGGCTCTCGCCATTCCTCAGTATTTTAACATCAGTGTCATCGTCTTTTGTAACTTGAAGGCAGTTTCTTAGGTGGTCTGCAATGGTCCCGGCGTTCTCAACAATAGGAAGATCTAATTCCTTGCCTCTGATTATACATTGATTTCCTCCAACTGCACCTGTCCTCAGTGCCTTTTCTATACCCTTCAAATTTACAGCTACAGATCGTTTGACCGTCCGGACTATCTTCCGTATAGCAGGATTTGTCAAAGGGCTTATGGCTTCTATCGGAATGCCTGATTCAATGAAACTTCCTTCGTCGCTGTATAGGTCTATCTTGTCAGAATATTTTGCCATTCAATATCACCCAGCAAATTTTCCATCCAGTGTATATTGTTTGCCCATAAAAAACTTTTGGATTGAGGTTCTGTCCAATTTAGGCTTACCTAGATTGGGTTGTCTAAGAAGAACATATGTCAAGAGGTTAGTTAGCTTCTGAACTTGAGTGGGAAAACAAATATATCATGCATCTGATACATGTTGATTAACATTTTCTCTGTCTATAAGTATAGTCTAGACGATTTCCTACTCTCTCAGGCTCTATGACACTTGCCTCAAGCCCGGGAACTACTACTCGTACTACAGGAATACATACTGCCCGCCTCATTAAATCTGCGACCGCCGCGTTTTTAAAGCCCTTAGACCGGAGGATCTCCAACGCAACGTGGATGTCCTCCAAAATGTCCTCCGTATCCAATCGTTGCATATTATCTATCTTCACCGGTGCCCTCGACCGCGTGAACCAATGCCGATTGAGGTGTTTGAACCGTCTATATCCCATTCTCCTAGCGATCTCCACTTTCAAATCTGCATCTTTCCTTAGACCGTGAAGCTGCACCATGCGGCTCTGAGAAACCTCGAGCACGGCTCTTATGATCGCTATCTCGGGATTTAGGTGAGAGCCGAACCCTATGGTCATCGAAGCGGGATCTTTACGGATGGCATCTTCAGATACAGCGGCCACGCTTGGTATTCCAATGTCGGAGGTGATGTCTTTAAGAACTAGCTCGATCCCAGCCGCAGCGTAGGCTTTTAGAAGTATACTGATGGGTTCGCCGCTCAGGCTCTCTAGGTCGATATCTGGCTTTACCTCTTTTCTATATTCAACTAAACTCCAAGCATCTCTCTCAACAACTTCCATCAAGCCGTGAAATATTGCTTCCTCGTAGGTGTTGCCAGAAGCAAGGCCATTAGTATTGGGTTTGAGAAGTGGGATCTCCCCTTCTGCATTGTACGGGTAGTAAATTGCATTGGCAGGGATATATACCGTTTTTTCATTCAACAGATCCCAGCATTCAACCCAGCGTAGTTTAGCTTCTTCTGTGTAAGGGCAGGTTATAGGTAGAATGAGTTCATGCGGATTCAACGCATTTGATATCTCATTATATGTGTTAACAACTGTGCGTTTTGCATCAATAGCCCTAAACTCAGCTGAGAATCTTTCAAAAGCCTCCATTAAAACTGAGGCTTCAGCTTGAGGTTTGAGCAAACCCTTACCAAAATGAGGAATCCTTAACCCTGAGCCCCTCAGCCTAGAGCATGAAAATATAGGTATCTTAAGACGATCTAGGTGGGTCACGTCCTTTATGTCAAATATCTTGGCTCGTTGAACCTTGGAAGAAACCCTTGATAACGTTGTAGGAGGATGCACCGTCCTGTGTGTGTCGTAGGTGTAGGTCTTGGGTGCTTTCTTAAGAGTGATTCTATTCGTGCTCTACCACCTCCAGATCGTAAGAATTGTTTTTTTTTATATTTCCATAGTTTTTATGAATTCCTAAGCACAACCAATTCTATCGGAACCTACTGCGTTTCAGCGGTTATTGGCATATGCTATTGTATGTATACTAGGAGTATTTCAACGAAATATTCTTCTTAAATTAGTTTCATGATATAGTGGATAGACCTTTCAGAAGGCATGAGTAGTGACTGATAAAAAGACGGTGAGAGGTGTTTCAGGTCTACAGGCAATCTACGATAACATATCTGAGCTATACCGAATAAGCAAAGCTTACAGTTTGGAGGAAGCTAAATCTGCTGCAGTGAGTAGATGTAGAAAATTCCCAAGCATAGCATGTGCTGTCATAGATGATTTCAGCAAAGGAAGAGGCTTGGAAGTGCTTGATAGAATTAGGCACCAGATATCTATTACAAGGAAGTTCAACTTCCCAGTAAGACCTGCTCTAGATCCATATACCTCTACAACATTGAATCTATATCAGTTGGAGAAAGCCGAAGAGATCGGCAGATTCTTCGAATATCCAGAGTGTTGCGTAAAAACCTTTGTAGAAGATTTTAAGATAACTCTCGATCAATCTCTTCTCGGCAAATTGGGAAGGGTGATCAACAGAGGGAGAGAGTGTATGGTCATCACATCGGGCTTTGTGCCGTGCACACTTGAATGCAAGAAGGCGCATAGAAGTGGCTTGATAGTTACTGTTGAGAGGGATAAGTTAGAACAGTTTAAGAAACTGGAGGACGAGTTGTTCTCTATGCTCCCTCACTGTCATCCTGCATACTTTAGAAACTACTTTGAATACCTATGTTAAAGGTATTTAAAGCCTAAATAGGTTGAAGGGTACCATCTAGAAACTAGCCAAAGTGACATTAGGGGTGAAGCATACAGTCTCTGCGTCTGTAAGAAACTTGTAATAAGATGGGTGTAAACATTATTGAAGAAAGTATTCATCTTTCCTCCCAACAGCCTAATTCTTTACGACTTGGTGAAAAGGTTTGGCTATGAGCCTCTAGCCATGATGACTGAGATTGGTAAAAAAGTTAAAAACCCAGAGATAGATTCGCCCCCATGTAACATAACCTCTGAAGAACCCCGCAAAGGCCTTAGATACTGCGCCATTGAGGTTCCTTCAGGAGTTAGAGGAAGGCTAGCTCTCATAGGCCCGTTGGTGGAAGATGCAGATGCAGCCATCATCGCTGAAGAAACTGACATTTCCTTCGGCTGCTCTGGATGTGCAAGAGCCAATGAAGTGATCAAGCAATTAGTTTTTGAGAAAGGAATTCCTAAGTTGGTTGTAAAATACCCAGAAGATGAAAAGGAAGCTGAAGTTTTCATTAAAGAGATAATGAACTTTCTGAAGAGTATTGATCGAGGCAAAGGGAAATGAGTGTTCGCATAGCTCAGATCTCATGTGGAACCGAGTACAGCGGTATTCAACATGAGGTAGAGCGAACTGCAAAAATGGTCGGAGGTGAAATAATAATCCCTGAGATCTCGACTGGCGACATAGATCAGATAGAAGATGAATTTGGGTTCACTCCAGCTAGCAGTGGCCTGAGGGTCGCTCTTGCAAGGGCTAAATCTGTAGCGGAAGGAAGATGCGTTGTAGACGGTGCAATAATACTGTCTTGCTTTCGTTGCGCCGAAGGAAGCATTGTAAGGCATATAATCCGAAGGTACCTGCAAAGAAAAGTAAGAATACCGCTGATGGCATACTCTTTCACAGAGAGAACCAAGGTTGGAGCATTACTACTTAGGATGGAAGCCCTAGCAAACGTTGTTAAACTTCGAACACTTCTGGCTAGAACCAAACATGAAGGCTTGACCTTAGGTTTAGATTCAGGATCAACTACAACCAAAGCTGTTGTAATGAAGGAGGGAGAAATCTTAAGTGCAAACTGGATGCGAACAACCGAGGTTATGGAGACGGGTAAAAAAGTTGTAGAGGATGTTCTAGGGGAAGCCTCTTTGAAACTAAACCAAGTGGAGGCTGTAGGTGTGACTGGCTATGGGCGAAGAATTCTTGGCGAATATTATAATGCCAAGATTAGGCAAGAGGAGATCACGGTATGCGCAAAGGGTGCTAGTTACCTTGCTGACAAGCAGGAGGGGGGTGCAATGATCATAGACATAGGAGGGGCGGATAACAAGGCCACCACGATTTTCAACGGTGTTCCTGACGGCTTCACCGTGGGGGGTGTTTGCGCCGGTGCGTCTGGAAAATTTCTTGACCTATCTTCAAGTAGGTTGGGCGTAGATATAGCTACCTTCGGAGAGTTGGCAGCTAAAGGGAACCCTAAAGAGGTACCTATGAACGCATACTGCATAGTATTCGGAACACAGGATCTTGTAGCAGCATTGGGTATGGGTAAACGAAGAGAGGATGTTGCCGCCGCTGCGTGCTACAGTGTTGCGGAGCAATTTTCTGAGCAGCAGTTGCAAGAGATAGATGTGAGAGAACCTATAATTCAGATTGGAGGAACCTCTCTTGTGAAGGGACTGGTCAGAGCGGTTGAAGATATACTTAAAATGAAGGTTATTGTACCAAAATATTCGCAGTATGCAGGTGCTGTTGGCGCTGCCGTTCTAGCTTCAGCCATCAGAGAATAAGGATGTTAAGATACTGTGCCTACCATCGACTCTGGAAGTATTTTTACAAGAATAAAATTCTTCACGACTGATCTTCTGACCTCAGCTATTTCCCCAAGTTTCCTGTTGTAAATTGTCACCTCTCTAACTCTATCAGCATATTCATCATAGTCCATCTTAACGCGAACTCCATCTATCTTCAAAGTTACAGGAACAGGAGACGGGGCATCTAAAACTTCTGGCATCTGTCGCTCAATCTCTGCCTTAACGAACACCGCTGATGCAGGCAGTGGCTCTAAGAGCATTTTGTTTCTCAGCTCTTTCAGGCAATCCCCTATAACCCCTGCAAGTTTATCAAGTCTTGATCTTTCCTCTTTAGACTTCAGCCTGTGGCATATACGCCCTATGCCACCTACATATCCGTAAGCATATAGAACCGTGTTTAACGGTGGGGCGCCTGTAACAATTACAGGGACATTAAGATCTCGATACAAAGTTGGCTTTTTATCGGTTATACAATATTCAAAATTTCCTAATGCGAACACAGCTACATCGTACTCGTTGATTATGTCTCTTTCTCTTTTATCCAGCTGAGCGGTTCTTTGGCCTGTTCCACGCGCTAAACCTATTAATGTTACCTTAGCCCCGTTAGCGCGTAGATGTTCTGATATATCGCATAGTGGATGTGGTGTATGATGTCTAGTAACCGTTGGGGAAACAACTGCTATCTCGCTTCCGAGAAGGCAAGCTTCTTTAATCTTACCTTTTAAAGTATCGACGATTTTCATTAGTTCAGGTTTCTCTTCAGGAGGAATTGTGAAGAAAATTACTAGATCTAATCCCATTGTGCTCTTCTGTATGACTGTACCTCCCACATCCTCAATGAAGTCAAGGAGAAGCTCCTGCTTGTAAAGCCCGCCCTCAAAAACCAAGTACTCATCAACAGTCATCTTGACTTTACCTACAGGTGTTTTTGAATTTGTTTAGCTTTTTCAACCCATTTTGAGTCTATTGGATTCTCAGAGGAGATCAATGTTAGGCTATCATTATCTGATAGAATATGTGCCACTCTGAATCCTTCCGGGGCGATCCGAATTAGAATGTCGGTTGCTTTCTTTATTATATTCTCAGATCCGCTTATGGTAATTTTTTTTAGATCTTGAGGCTTGGCATCTTTTATTACCATCTCGTTTTCATCTTTCGCGATTGCATTTTCTCCGTAGATCGTTTTTAAGGCGCCCAGTATTTGCTTTGCAAGATGACTCGATTCATCTCTTACAGTTACTTTAACACCCTCGGCATGCCGTTTTACGATAGTATTTTCTTCAAACTCTATTTTCGCTGTCTCTCCCCAACGAATCAATATGATGAATATAGGCTCTTTTATGTCAACAAAGATGTGGATTTTATCAATTGAAAGGACATATGATTGTAAGATGTCTTTTACAATTTCTCTATACAACAGGGATGCCACTTTATCTTCGCAGTCTATGGTAACCTCCACATTAAAGCCTCCCTACCTAACGGGCATGTTCTCGATTATTTTCCTTATTTGATCCGCATGGATCTTGCTTTTCTTTCTGGCTGTCTTTATCTGAGATATTTTTTCTGGTTTAGCGGAAATTTCCTCAAGAGCCTTTGAGATAAGTGGCAGTAGTTTATATTCTTTATCAAGTTGATGATAACCTAGCCTTGGGCCTCCCCCTCGATTAGCCCTGCATATTCGAGAGTCACCTATGGGATACCCCCTTACCTTAACGAAGATTCTGTTGGGATCCAACTTCACGATTTTTGGCAGAACCTCACCGATGTGTTTGGCTTCACCTTCAACAAGCATGCCAAAACATGTTTCTTTTATAGTGACTGGTAACCCTAGAGATACTGCTTTCTGTGTTATAGTGGAAGGTGTTAATGTGGAGTCCGGTGATAGAACTACCGCAAATGTCTCTCTCTTTCTAGTCATATCCCCGCCTCTGCTCCTACAGGATTATTAAACATCCAGAATCTTGCTTCCAAAGTTGTATAATGGTTAACTGAAATCTACCTATAGCGCTCTACCTCAAACCTCCATAATATACATTTGGCTTTTATCCTTCAACTTTTTCAGAGACTCAAACCCTGAGATGACTTTAGCCACTAAATTTGTGCCAACGGGACCTTCACCAGTAGGCCCAAAATCTTTACTTGACTCAAGTCTTACACCTATCATGCCGACATATTTACTTGCAGTGTTTGTCACACCGATCTCATTTTTTTCAACAATCTCTGTTGGAGTGTTTTCAGGGGTTAGAAGCTTATCAAGCTCTGTCTTAGATTGGGGAAATTCGGAGATTCCTTTGAATAAAATGAAACCCACCTCAGGGCGCAGGAAATACGTCTCCAATCTGCCTATATGGCGATAATTCAACCCCGTCATAATTCTGAGGTATCTTGCTGTTTTTGGCGCATATTTATCGTATATCTTTATTTTCAAGATCTCGCTGGATTTAACGCCGAAAGTATTAACAATATGTTTCTCATATGCATCGAAGGTTGAAGGTGGATCTTGGTCTACAACGGTTGCATCGTCGTCCAAAGCTCCATGTCTTTTCTGTTTCAGATGCCTATTGGATAGGTGCTCTTCGGCTTGCTGCTGAGTTAAACCTACGCAATCTACCTGTCTAGGTTCTGTTTTCGCCCATATTTTGTCATCCTTCTGAGCGACAGCCAATATTCCTACTCCTTCTTCCACCATACCTACGACGTTATGGGCGCTGCTGGGTGGTCTATTATCTCGGTAGATGAACATAGCACCACTTTTTTCACCGCTATTTCTTATAGTGACAGCGCCTCTCATCCTCTTGCGGTACTTCTCTTGAGGTAGGAGAATGCCTGTCGACCTCTTGTAGCAAAGGAAACTAGGCGTAACCTCGTCAGCTTTAATAAAGCCATCTCGGACGATGAAGAACATGTGTTCAGCAGTCACCGGGTTTTCCTTAGAGACCTTGATTTTTAAGTGAGTGTAAATGTCTATAGGTTTAGTTATTCTGTTGGATAGATCTAAACGTTTTACGAATTCCCTGTAGGTGTTTCCCTTGATTAAAGGCTCTATCTCCACAGAGTCTCCTACTCTTAGGGCGTTGAGGAGGTGCCGCCCACTAATAACCCTGCCAAACACCGTTTTCTTTGCAGGTGCAGCATAACATGATTCATGTCTATCTTTGATCAGAACTATATGGCCGTTCTTCGGGTCGAATCCAGCTAAACTTACTTCCACATCCCCTGCTTCATACTTGACATTTCTATCCGACGGCTTCAGGTCTGTTGGGAATGAACCTATCATCACGTTTTTGGGTGTGACCCAGCGAACTTCTAACCTTCCACGTTTCACCACAAATTTATTCCAGATCTCAAGATTCTCAGCTTGGATTTCAACTTCAATGTTGCCTCTATCTGTCTTCATTCTGAACTGGTCGGTCAGTTTAGCTATTTCTTCCTTACTTTTGGTTATAGCAGCCACGGTTATGTCTGTAGGGGCTCCAATTTTTTCGAGGAGGCTTTTGACAGTAATGCTTTTGGATACTTTGTGAACTTTGCCATCTATTGATACGACTACATCCGTGTTGGCTGCCAACTTTTATTTAACCTCAAGGATTGTATGTTCAGGTTCCTATAATATTTCGAGCTGCCTATTAATTAGGTTAATTTAAATCATGAATTACTAAAAATGTGAGACTGTACCTCGTTTTCCAATGATAATCTGGGAGATCTTTCATTGCCATTGATTTAACTAGGTGTCAGATGCAGCCTCTGGAAAAACTCACTAAAACCGATGATTTTAACAGTCAAAAACCAAGTCAACTGACCTGTAATGGGAGTCTAATGCTAAAGGTTTAAGTTTATTGGCTTTCATTCTGAGGGTAAGTTGAACAAACCCTTCTCCGCTTGTAGCATGAGTATTGGAAGAAAAGCTCATGTGGTAGACTGTAGGGAGACTATGAGCCTTAAGGTAGGCGGAGGTTTAGCTCAAAGCGGAACTTTCTCCGAGTCTGAGAAGCCTGAAGTTATAGTTATTGCTATGTCGCCACATAGGCGCCATGTAACTAAACCGGTGTGTGAGATAACCTATGGAGTGAGAGAGGAAGGCATTGAGACAAGTGTTATTGTGTTAAATAAAGGGATGGGGATTCCTGAAGATTCACCGTTTGTAGGTGCCCCCAGTGGCTCCATATGTGAGATTGATAGCGATGAGATAAAACAGATAAACCGTCATAAACTTGCGGTAATTCATCTTGGCAGCGTAAAGGAACATGTAATGTACAAGGCAAGAAGCATGCTTAGGTATGTGAAGATCCCAGTTATAGTTGTATGTCAAGCAGCCGTTGATTTCGAAGACTTTGCAAAGGTAGGGATGAAGACAAGAACTGTAAAGCCGAAACCGGATAAGATCTGGTCTTCCAGTGAAATCGTCAACATTATAACTGATGTCACAAGGGGGATTAGTGTCCCGAGAGATAAGTTGGACGAAATCGTTAGAAAGATAAAGATGGTGCTTAAATAATCACAAGGCTGGCGAAAGTAGTGTCGTTTGTAGAACTCAAAGATGTTAAGAAGAAATTCGGAAACGAAACCGTATTGAATATAAACCTAACATTACGTGAAGGTGAGGCTTTAGGCGTTTTAGGGAAGAGTGGATCTGGAAAATCAGTTCTAATGCATATGCTGCGAGGCATGGAAGAGTACGCCCCCAGTGCAGGTCATGTAATATATCACATAGCTATATGCTCAAATTGTATGTGGGCTGACCTTCCAAGCAAGGCAGGTTCCCCATGCCCTAAATGTAGTTCCCCACTCAAATCAAAGGCGGTTGATTTTTGGCAAGAAGATAAGTCCTTACAGGAAGCTGTAAGGAAGAGAATTTCCATAATTTTCCAGAGAACCTTTGCTCTCTACGGTTACTTAACGCCACTTGAGAACATTATGGAGGCTTTAAAGAGCATAAAAATACCTGAAAAAGATGCCCCTCGAACGGCATATATGTACCTTAAGAAGGTCAACATGGTTCACCGGATGTTGCACCCGGCAGAAGATCTAAGTGGTGGCGAGAAACAGAGGGTTGTATTGGCAAGGCAGCTTGCTGTAGATCCCGCACTATTTCTAGCTGACGAACCAACTGGCACACTTGACCCTGAGAATGCGGAAGCTATTTGTAAATTACTATCTTCCGAGGTTAAAGCCAAAGGTAGGACGATGTTTGTTGCTTCACATCTGCCGAATGTCGTAGAGATGCTTGCGGATAGGGCGATATGGCTTGATCAAGGGAAGATTGCCATGGAGGGGGACGTGAAGGCTGTTGCTAAAAGCTTCTTAGCATCTACACCTTTCACCCCTATCGAAACAAAAAGTGTTGGGCGTGAGGTTGTCAAAGTCTCAGATCTTAGAAAAGATTATTTCTCAATTGACAGAGGTCTAGTGAAAGCAGTAGACGGTGTGTCTCTAGGGATATTAGAACGTGAATGCTTTGGAATATTCGGATCGAGTGGTGGTGGCAAGACAACCCTATCAAAAATAATTGCTGGCTATATAGAGCCTTCCCATGGTACCGTTCAGATTAGGCTGGGCGATAAGTGGGAAGACGTGAAGAATGTTAGAAAGCTCAGTCGAACCGAGTCAGGTTATATCGGTTTTCTCCATCAGGAATACGCATTATACCCCCATAGGACAATCTTGGAGAATCTGACCGACGCTATAGGGCTAGAGCTGCCTGGTGAGCTGGCGCGCATAAAAGCCATTTATGTTTTGAAAGGTGCAGGATTTGATGAAAAATTTGTTGAAAAAAAGTTAGACCTATATGCAGATGAATTGAGCGAAGGGGAGAGACATAAAGTAGGATTAGCTCAAGTTCTGATAAAGGAGCCGAGAATAGTTATATTGGATGAACCCTCGGGGACGATGGATCCGTCGACAAAGATCGAGGTTATGAAGTCTATAAAGCAGGCTCAGAACACGTTAGGAGAAACTTTCATAATAGTCTCCCATGACATAGACTTTGTAGGCTTAACCTGTGACCGAGCAGCCTTAATGCAAGATGGTAAAATAGTGAAGCTTTTTGAGAGAGATCTCTTAAGAAAGATGGCTTCAGCATATGCTGTGTTCACCAAATAATCTTATCTACATGGAAGGCATTCAAATTCCCAAGTGACTTTCAAGTCAAATAACTGTAATTCCATAAAAAAGGTAGGGGTTCGTTTACTCGGCGTGAAGCGGCTCCGGGGCTATGGGTGAAGGCCCCCAAAGTTCAGCACTCAAGTTTACCGTGTTGGACATTATTTCAGTCCAAATTTTCTTTCCTTCCCCGCTTTCAGTGAACTCTGCCCAATCCTTCAAGGATTCGAACTCCAGCATCATTAGGATCCGATGTGACGTGATAGTGGAACGGTATGCTCGGAACTCTTTAACTTTTGGAGCTGCTATTAATCGGGGTATAATATTTTCTGCCCACCCAGTATACTCTTTTATTCTTCCAGAAGGTATGTTCCACCTTGCAATCCAAAGAACCGCCATTAAAATTCCTCCGACCTCAAACTCTTTTCTGATGATATTTAACAGTATTGTAAGTAGTGAACAGTTCTTCCTTTACATGGAATCCTTCTGGTTAAATTGAGTTTCAATCTAGGTTTTCAGTTTACCCTTTGCGGTGAGAGAGTTAATGGTATGATGTAAGGTGCGTCTGAAATGTTTTCTAAGATTTTCACCTCTACGCCATAGACTTTCATTATGTTAGATTGTGTCAACACGGAATTCGGGGAACCTGCTGCAACGATAGCCCCGTCCTTAAGCATCACCATTTTATCTGAAAACCTTGCAGCTAGGTTCAGATCATGGATAGCTATAACTACGGCCATGTTTTCCCTCTTAACTAAGTCTTTTATGATGTTCAATATCTCCAGCTGGTTTTTAACATCTAGGTTGGCTGTGGGTTCATCTAGCAGCAGCACCTTGGGCTCTTGCGCCAGCGCTCTGGCCATCGTAACTTTCTGTCTTTCACCGCCACTTAATTCATCAAGGTATCTGTCAGTTAGATGGTTTATATCCACAAGCTTCATAACCCTGTCAACAATTTCCAGATCCTTTGGGGTGACACTCCACTTTATGTAGGGTCTTCTACCCAGCAGCACCATATCGAGTACAGTGGATGGAAAAGCTGTGTCAGCGCTCTGACGCACTGTGCTCATTTTCTTGGCAATTTCCATAGAATTCATCTTGGCAACGTTTTTACCTTCAAGGAGCACAGTGCCTTCTCGAGGTTTTATTGCTCTGTTAATGCATCTCAGTAGTGTGGTTTTACCTGATCCGTTTGGACCTACAATACTTAGAATTTCGCCGCCTTCAACATTTAATGTTAAATTCTTGAGAACTCTGACACTATTATAGTTGAAGCTTATATTTTTAACAGCAAGTTTCATGTCCAAAAACTCCTCTTGCTTTTAATCAGAAGATATGCAAAGAATGGTACACCTATCATAGTGGTTATGATCCCTACAGGTATCTCCGTTGGAGCCACAATGGTTCTTGTGAATGTGTCAGCTAAGAGAAGAAGAAGCATGCCCATTAAGCTTGCAGTGGGTAACAGAAGTCTATAGTCCGTTCCTATGACCATCCGCGCAATGTGGGGTGCAACTAACCCGATGAAGCCTATGATCCCAGTTGCAGAGATCACTATAGCTGCAAGTAGTGTGGACAGGATCAATAAGATAACCTTTCTGCGTTTAACATTGACTCCTAAACTCAGTGCAGCCTCATCACCCAGCGTCATAACGTTGAGGTCCCAGCTAAATCCAAACAGCAATACTGAACCTACCACAGCAACAGGCAAGATTATAATTACAGTTCCCCAGCTGCTTGTCCAGAGGCCCCCCATGATCCAAAAGACCAGAGAACGTAAACTCTCCCCAGATACATACATGAGCAGAGATACAAAAGCATTGAACATTGCACCTACCGCTATGCCGGCCAAAATCAGGGTCTCCGTGGTGGTAGCACGTGCCTTAGATAGACCGTAGACCAAAAAGATGGCCACAAAAGCGAAGATGAAAGCCATCAGATATACAGAGTAAACCCCCAACCATTCGCCGATACCCAAGATCATAGAAAGAGCAGCGCCGAAGGCTGCACCAGCGGCTACCCCCAAAATATACGGGCTTGCCAAAGGGTTCCTGAGAACACCCTGCATGACAGCCCCTGACGTTGATAAACACATCCCTGCGAGAAGAGCCATCAATACACGAGGAATCCTTACATCAATCACTATTGTGTCAAAAATGGTGTTTGTATGACTGCTGAACGGAGAGATCTTGGAAAAGATAATTTCAATCGTAGTCTGGGGTGGTATGTTCACAGGACCTATGCATATGGCTGCAACGATGCTTCCAATAAGCGCCAAGAGTAAGACAAAAACCACAGCTAACTTCTTGGCCGTGACTTTAACATACAACCTATGCGCAGAGTTATCACTCACTGACTACACCATCGACCCCATAGATCTCTTTGTACATATGTGTCTGAACGGCGGCTGTATCGATGTCACTGAAAAGGTCAGGATGGAACCCTTTGGCGAGTTTAAGAAGACCGATGACCAATCTGGGGTTTACAGATAACTCAGAATAATGTAATATGTATACTCTGTCGTTTTTTACAGCATCTAGCTGGTTCCAGCCGGGTCTATCTGCAATCTGCTCTTTCAACTCTTCTGTTGCCTTCTGGCTTGGTGTTGGACTATAATCGCACTTCACGATCACATCAGGATTTTCTGCTATGATGTATTCAGCGGCTAGAATGGGGTATCTTATGGGCTCCTTACCTGCGATGTTTATGCCACCTGCCATCGTTACAACGTCATGTGAAAATGTTCCATTGCTAACAGTTCTATAGGCTTGCTTTCCCTCGAGGTATACTTGCGGTCTTTCTTCCTCAGCTAATCCCTCTGTTCTCTTTTTAACAATCTCTATGTACCCAACCATAAATTCCGTCAACTTTTCAGCGCTTTCCTCGTTACCTAACATTTGCCCTACGGCTTTAATCTCATGTAATATGTCATCCACAGATGCTGGGTTTATCACATAGACAGGTACACCTTGACCTTCAAGCTCTTCAATGACTCTGCAGTAAGACCATGTAAAGATAACATCTGGCTCTTGTGCAAGGATAAGTTCAACGTTCGGCGTACTGCCTGAACCAACATCAACCTTATCTTGTAGACATGGAGGAAAGAGGCTGTACTTGTCAACCGCCACAAGAACCTCTGAGGACCCGAGAGCGCAGATAACCTCCGAGATAGAGGAAGCTAAAGAGACAACCCTCTTAGCAGGATAGGGCACCTCTATCTTTCTCCCCAGATCGTCAGTAACAATAATTGTTTTACAGGGCGACGGTTCAGATGGGATCCCGCCTAGCCCGTGGAAGATCGCGGCTGAAGCTATGATGGATGAGGCAAGTATAATGATGGCTACTGCAGCATAAATGGTGTATTTTTTCATGTTAGCTTCGCGGGTTTTGATAACTTTAGGTAATTTAAAAATTATGTTTCAAATGAAACAAGAAATTTAAGAGACAAATGAGTTAGGTATCTAAGGGAAGACGCCGATGTTTCTAGTATTCTATGATGTAAAATCAGGGAGCACCCCCTCGGGGCTGCGCATACAGCTCGTTAGAGCCCTCAAAAAGGATGGTGGCATACAGGTGCAGCGGTCAGTCTGGCTTATCCCAATGCTGTCCGAGGAGGCTTTGAGGATACTTATGAAGGTGAAGGCCCTCGGAGGTTCAGCCATCTTCTCTGAGTTTAAACCGTTCAATCCCCTTCTCAAGCAGAGCATACCTCTCAATGTGGGGGTGATACTTCATGGTTCTCACAGAGTCTTAAGTCCCTTGTTAAATTCACTCAAGTCCGTTCTTAAGCGTGAGAAGGTCAATGTTGTTGTGAAGACAAGTGGGAGATATATGTCGGAGGAGCCTAAACCGTTGCCGAGTGTGGTTGCCGACCAGCTGTGTAGAAGTGGTGTAGACGCGGTAGTGTTTCTCACCCATAGCAATTATGTTGAAAATGGTATGTATATGGGGTTTGAGATCTATGAGAACTCATCGTTGCTGAGATGTCTTAACGTACCTTTCAGCGAGTTGTTATACGTTAGGGATGAAGCCAAGTCTATATTGATATCGTGGGTTAAGGGCACTGGCGGGTTTCTGGAAGGCTTTCTCAGCAGAAATATGAATATCGATGTTATGAACGGCTGCCCAGTTCCTCAGCGAATTGAGGCGAAAGATGGCATGCTTTACAGAAAAGTTTTAGGTGTGAGACCAGGGGAGAAGCTGATTGTTGACGACGTTACAGTGGCTAAGGTCGTGGCGGATGAAGTTATTTTGGTTGCCAAGAGAGGGCGTCTAATAGATGCCATTGGAGCGGTACCTTGCGAGGCGATGAAAAAGTTGAGGAAGATCAACATCCATAAAGCGTTAGTGAAAACCATGTGAAGACTGTTGAAAAGATAATTAGTATTTTCCGTTCATTTATTTTTTAAGAACCTTTATGATGTTGTTCTCAAGCAACTTCAGGATCTTATCCTTTACTTGATCAATTTTTATAGGAATTTTTGTTTTTTGTTTGAAGATTTCCCGGAATATCTTAGCTCCCGCCGAGTCATCATCTTTAACTACAATTACCAGGGATCTAGGCGATATGTGCCTTCGGCTTAGAAGCCCGTCTGCATCTCCGTCAGTTATTCCTATAATTGGCACCTGAAGCCTGAAGAGGAGATCACCCACGATGGCTGTTGTGTCGTCGCCTACAACAACGGCTCCCTCGACACCTTGGGCTAGATCGTAGACATTGTAACCCATATGATCTATGAAGACTACGCCCCTTCGGTTAGGCGTGTTAACAATTCTCGGCTCCTTATATGTCGACCGTAGAGAGGTAGTTGTGTCAACGGTCACCTTTCTGATGTCTATTTTCCCCGACTTATGTAGCTTCTTTAGACCACCAATTTTAAGTTCTAAACCTTGAACATTAGTCAAAAATCCGTTATTCTCTGCAAGTATTACTTCTTCTGATGTTGCTTTACCAATAACTACCTTATTTACTAGGACATAGTCACCTACATCAACGCCTAATATTTTTCTGTATTTTATCCCGTCTTGAACCCATTCGGTTCTACCAAATTTTGGAGGGAACTCGATCTTCAAGCCTACGATCTTGGAGATTGAGGTTGCTAAGCTTTCAGAGTTGGTGTTCCAAGGGATCACGACACCGCTTTTTGCTTCCACTTCAACAAGCGGCTTGGTTGAAGCTCGTGAGAGATGCCAGCAAAAGGCATGACTTTTCTTGGATGATGGGGTGTAGGTGGCTATAATTACACCATCTGTCCAATTGGAGATTTCTCTTAACAGTTCACTTGGTTTCCTACGATCAACCTTCACGTTCGCCTCCATGAAGTTGTCGAAAACTGCCGTTTCACCCATCGTGCCAGCGGTTACTGCTGAAACCTCAAAGTTTTTCTTTAAACACTCAAATAGACGCCTAGCCCAGCCGCTGTCAAAAATCTCAGGCATATGATAAAGTATGGCAATCTTCACTTTCTACACTTCACGAAACGGATGTGCTTGGTTTATTGGTTACCTAATCTTAAATAACTTCATTGCAATATGAGATTTTGTGATTTCATATGCTTGCGGGAGATATTGTATCTAAGGATACAGGTGTTGGGGGGTTAATCAGGTCCTTCCGGAAGATTATGTCTGAAATTGAGTTGAAGAATAAATCCCTTGCTTTTATAGGCTCACCATCGCTGTGTCTTCCATTTGCAGAATTGCTGGCATACGGTGTGAAGGACTCAGGGCTTAGGATGTGTTTCATCCCCAACGTTTCTAAAGAGAAGGCTCGAAGCCTTAAGCCCGATGAGGGATACGGATTTCGGCTAGGTGACAAGGTACCCTTAGGGAAGGTTGGAGCAGTTATAATTCTTGGAGGACTTGCTATGCCAAATTCACCTATTGGGGCAGAGGATATAAACAGGTTACTTCCAGAGCTCCTAGAGAAGGATGGTAAAGTCATCGGAGTCTGCTTTATGGAGATATTCGGCAGGGTCGGCTGGGATAAGAAAGTGAACTTCGATTACATAATCGACACAGCAATAGATCCTGTGAGGGCCCTGAAGACCGGCACCAGTTAAAGATCCTTCAAAAAGTGTGGAACTGCGATTTAAAATCGAACTATACACTGCCAGCTATTGGCCCAAGGAGGATCTGGCTTCCTCCGATTTTGACACAGGGACAGTTAAGCTATTCTTTTTCCTGCATCTGGGCCTGCTTTGAGGCTGTAAACCTCGCCGATTTTCACTAGAACTGCAGCTTTTGTTTTGAACTGGGGTCTCAAAGAATGAACCCAAGCTACGGCTTCATCGTACATGGATCCCGAGGTGAATATTGAGGCAGATCCTTTAACTTGATACCCGTTTCTCGTCTCTTGATCCCAGAAAGCTACAGTAACCTGTGGGTTTTCTTCGAGGTTCTTCCTTGTTTTCAGGAAGAAGTTGTCAGCTATGAGTATGTGCTCATCGTCAACCAGTTTTGCAAACCTAACGGGCACGGTGTTGGGTGTGCCATCCCTACTAGCTGTTCCTACAACTAAGGTATACTTCGGCGTTGCTTTCTCCAAAACGGCCTTGGTTTCATTAGGTAGGTTAGCCATCCTGACCACCGTGTAATGTTGACTGATGTGTTAATAAAGTTTAATGGATAAAATTCGATCAAAAAATTCGGTTTAAATATATCGTTGGGTTGAAGGTAAATACGCTACCTAAAACTTATGTGAAGGTTAATCTTATTAACGCTATAAAGTGTACGCATATGTGAATCTAAAAGAGGTGTATAATTGGATCCGATTGGAGTTGGTGTCATCGGCCTAGGGTTTGTAGCCTCAGGGGCACATTTACCTTCATTGAAGGCGATACCTAACGCGAAAATCGTAGCCCTGTCCGACATAGATGAAGCACGCCTTAAGAAGATGGCAAAAAAATTCAGTGTATCAGATATGTATACGGATTATAAAGAGCTTCTGAAGAAGCCTGCTGTGGAGGCTGTTATAGTTTCTATTCCAACTCCGTTCCACCATAAGGTGGTCATCGACGCTGCTGAAGCAGGCAAGCATATTCTCTGTGAAATGCCGCTCGCCCCCACATTGGAGGAAGCAGACCAGATGATAGCGGCTGCAGATAAGGCTGGTGTAAAGCTGATGCCAAGTCTCAACTTCCGTTTTACACCGAACTACGTTAAGGCAAAGGAACTTATAGAGAGCGGTGGAATCGGCAAGCCTGAAGCAGTTCTATATAAGGAGTTCATACCAGCTGAGGATCTTGCACGCCAATGGCCGCCAGGGTCATGGGTATGGGATCTTGAAAAAAGCGGAGGCCCCCTCTATACACTGGCTGTTTGGTCTATAGACCTGCTACGATGGCTTCTGAAGAGTGAGATCACAAAGGTAGACTCAGCTGTCAGCACAGTTAAACTCGACCATCTTGGAGGCACATTGGGCTATACTGCTGTTGCAGCCTTAACCTTCACCAGTGGAGCGATCAGCAGCCTACAGTTCAGCGGCTCCGTCATCCCAGCCTTGGGCACCTCATCCATGGAGATCATAGGCAGCAACACTAATGTTATCGCAACGACGGGGAATAATTCCGTTGCGCTTTATGAAAAGGAGCCAGATAGAACGGAGTGGCTCTACCGAGAGCCGGGGCACAGGGCTTGGGGTCACATGCAGATGGATGAGCACTTCGTCCAGTGCATAAGTGAGAACAGAAGCCCCACCATTAAACCTGAAGATGGCAGAATAGCTGTCGAGGTTGCGCAGAAGATCGCCAAGATCGTCAAGTAAAGACTGCCCCCTTGATGTTTCCAGTAGGATAAGAAGTTGGAGGGGCAGGTAAGAGCTGGCCGTTAAGCATCTTTTCTGGAAAGGGCTATGAAGTATCCGTTGCCGTGGAGGTGTGGGTGGAACCTTTGAGTTTTGGCTGCCGCAGGGAAAACTGTCTTGATGCCTGGGGAGCCGAGTGTGAGAGGCTGTTCCTCAACTGTAAGGCCACACTCTTCCACGCCAAACCTTGCAACCTCCTCGCATTCCTCAATGGTTAGGGTGCAGACACTGTAGACTATAATGCCGCTGGGCTTGACAACCTTTGAGGCTGCCCTCATAAACTGCTTCTGGTATGCTGAGAGCGCCTCTACTTTAGAGGCTGTTGTGTCATCGTATAGCTTGGGCATAACCCCCAACGCGGTACATGGGGGGTCGATCAGACAGCGGTCGGCCTTTATCTCGGGGTGATCTTTGTCCAAGTACCGCCCATCCGCCACTACCAGCCTCACATTTCTACATCCCAGTCGCTCCACAGTCTCCCGCGCCAAGGCCAGTTTTCTCTGATTTCGGTTGATGCCGAAGGCTATGCCCTCTCCACCCATAAGTTGACTTATGTGGGATAGCTTTCCCCCTGGAGAGCAGGTTAGGTCAACTACTGTTTCCCCAGGTTTGGGATCTAGAACCCGGCTTGTGACCATGGCGGGCAGTGACTGCAGATATACCAGTCCTTCCTTGAACTCGTAGCTCTCTCTTAGGCTTGGTATGTTGTAGGGGGGGTGGGTGACCTTGATCGCCAACCCCTTGCGCTGGGTGAGTATCTCAGTCTCGCTCATCTTGGCTACTCCTGCCCCAACCTTGAAGCCATGGTTATCTACGATCATAACCTTCTTCCCTCTCCGCAGTCCCCTACAGTTCAAGATGCCGGGAGCATAGATGTCTGCGCCGAGTAGGACTGACTCGGCGGTGAACTTGTCCACCCTCACCGTTTGGAGCTGATTGGGGATTGGAAGTGGCCCCTCGATGGGGATGCGTACAGCCTCAGGGATGTCGGGGTGGCCAGATGCTTTGTATCCTGATCTGCGCAGTTGGTCAATGATTTGGGTTGGTTTTGTTTTCAGGGTGTTAACCCTTAGGTAGAAATATTTTCCAGGGGTGGTTAATGCTGAGGCAACCTCGTGGGCTCTTTTCCCATAGATCTCCTTAAGATGCTTTAGCACATCTGCGGAGAAGGTTTCTTCTGTGGGTGAAGTTCTTTCAGCTTCAGGCGTTCTAGAGGTCATCTCTTAAAGGAGGTCATATTTATGAGAGCCTTAACCTTGACATTGTCCAGCTTGCCACCGCCCCTCTTATCCGCGATGACGACCATTCCCACAGGTGTGACCTTTTGCTCTTTGAAGTACTTTATCACTGTTCTCAGAATGATACCAGTGCTGATGACATCGTTTACTAGTAGGATCTTCTTACCTTTCAACGGGTAAGAGTATGATGTAACTATTCCCGGGACTATCTGTTTGCCTTTTTCGTCGCGTCGGGGGAACCTTACTATAGTAAAGGGTTTGCCAAGTTCATCTGCCACCATGAGACCCATTGGGGCTCCTGAAAGGTCTACACCCACAACAACATCGAACGCCTCGAACTCCTTTCTCTCCAAGGCTTCCTTGGCGAGGTCGGCTAGAGCCCATCCGAATAGGCTTAGCCGCCGTGAACTTGAGCCTACATTAGACCAGTCAATAGCGTAATCAGCGGGAAATTTAACCTCCTTCTTTCCCACTTCTCGTTGAAGAAGCCAGACTACTGTGTCAACTTGGATGTTTAACTCTTCAGCTATCTCCGTATCACTGAGACCTTTCGCTTTAAATTTTTGAGCTTTTTTAACTAGGTCATCAACACATGACATATTACTCCACCTACTTCCTGAGAATAATTAACTGCCTAGTTCTCCGGTCTATTATTTAATGTATCGGGCTTTACTTTAATCCTTCTACCTATGGAGAGAACTTCTCACCTTTTTTGTTTTAGAGCAGATTTCTTAAGTGCCTTCCTTTTGACCTTGGTGCCGCATGTGGGGCAGAGTTCGCCGCGGAACCCTTTTGGCAGGGGCCGCCTACAACCTGGACAGTACCAGATCCACTTTATGTGGGTTTTTATACTGAAACTTGAGAGGTGGCTGTAGTTTAGGTCTAGTTGTTCTGCCACGTTTTGAACCGCGAAATCGTCACTCACTATAGCCGGCTCGGTGCCATGTGCCCTCAACTCTAAAGCCAGAGCCAGAATGCTTGTATCAGCCTTTGAGAGCTTCATTAGATCTCCGCTAGCTGAGGAGGCCTCATCCACTAGCTTTAGGTAATTTTCAGCGGGAGAAGTGACTTCAAGCTTCCTTGTGTATAGGGCTGCTGAGTATTTCTCATTGAAGCGTTCTCCACCCAGCTCACTGACCACTTCAGGTGTTGTGAAGGTTTTCTGGTCAAGGGTGGAGGGATGTAGACCCATGATGAAGGCTGAGGTGTCAAAGATGTAAAGTTTCTCCATAGAGGCATCCTAACCGTTACTGGCGTAAGGGTTTCTCCTTAGAAAAATTGTAAATAAGGATTACTTATTAACCCTCCTCAAGAGTATTTTAGGAGGCAGATATAAGCTCAGCAAGTGAGGCTTGGACATTGAGTAAGCTATTCAAGAAGTTAGGGATCATTGCCAGGCTGGACAGGAAGGCAGCTATAGATTTAGCGGGAGAGGTTGCAATATTTCTTAGAAAGAAGGGTTTAACCCCGATCTTTGAGCAGGAACTAGCCTTGCAGCTGGGTGAGAAGGGTAAACCCCTCAACCAACTTAAGTCCGACCTAGCAGTAGTGGTAGGTGGCGATGGCACCGTACTCAGAGCCGTTCATGGTCTGCCCCAGCGAACCCCTCTCTTCCACATAAGGATGGGAACTGTTGCCTTCTTCGGTGAGGCATTACCTGACGAAGCCACAGAAATTTTAGGGAAAATCCTGAGCGGCAGATATGTTCAAGATAAATGTTTTATGCTCACAACCAACCTCAAAGCTCCAGATGCTCTCAATGAGATTCGCATTGGTACAGAGCTCCCTGAGCAGATGATGGAGATGAGCGTCTCCATCGACGGTGTTATGGTTGCCAGAGACAGGGCGGATGCCGTGGTAGTATCCACTTCAACAGGTGCCTCGGCATATGCCATGAGTGCAGGTGCCAGTGTGATAGATCCACGGATAGAGGCTATAGTTACGGTTCCCATCTGCCCGCTTTCAGCCAATTTTAAACCGTACATAGTTCCATCCAACTTGGAGATCATGGTGAAGCCTAGTGGTGATGTGGGTTTTACCGTGGTAGTTGACGGTAGGTTTAAGCGGATCTTCCAGAAGGCGAGGGCGGTTAAGGTCAAGAAGTCAGAGGATCAGATCACCTTCCTGAGGATGAAGGAAAACTTCTACGAGCGGGTTAAGAGGAGACTGGGAAGATCTTGTTTAACGCCTTGAGCTGAAGCATTTAAGCAGAATATATGACAAGCTGTTTAATAGATAGTAGAACAATGTAGGGTGGATTAAATTGGTGGATAAAGCATTCGTTATGGTTAACATCGAAGTTGGAACCGAGGCTGAAGTTGCGGGGCAATTGAAGAAGATGAAAGGTGCCACGGAAGTCTGTTTTCTTTATGGTAACTATGACTTTCTTGTGAGGGTTGAAGCCAATAGTATTGAAGATGTGAAGAACTGTGTCGCCAACATCAGAAGACTTGAAAATGTGAAAAGCACCTTAACGATGACTGTGGTAAAGTAAAATCTGTCTCAGTTGTTTGCACTCGGTTTAAGCTGCATTCTAACTGTAAAAGTTTTAACTGAAATCTACACTCACCGAAGCCTGAGCCTTGACGCAAATTTGATCACTCACCGCAGCAACATCAAGAAAGGCTTAAAAACTAAATAGCCCCTTAAATTAAATACATTCACACTTTGAGCGCAAAGAGATGTTAGGATAGAAGTGAAATGAGCACCCCAACTATGAAGGTTAAGGAGCTTCGGGTTGGATCCCGGGGCGTAAATGTTGATTTAAAGGTAGTTAACAAGCTTGAGGAACGTGAGGTGACTGCCCGCATGGACGGCTCCGTTCACAAGGTGGCTGACGTGTTGGTAGGAGATGAAACAGGGGTTATAATTCTGACGCTCTGGGATGACCTCATCGGTCAAGTGGAGGAGGGCATTGAGATCACTGTGGAGAACGGATATACATCTATCTTCAAAGGCTCTCTGAGGCTGAATGTAGGTCGTTATGGGAAGCTTATAAAGACTGAAGGTAAAGTGCCAACAGTTGACACTACTCATAACCTTTCAGAGAAGAGAGTTCAAGTTTAATCTGTCTCAGCTTTTTCCATCAAAGCGAGGGACTGTTTAAGGATCTCGGCGTTTATCTCCCCAGCTGTAAAGATGCTTCCCGTCTTCATGTTCTTGACGGTTATTTTAGCTGGTGCGAATAGAGCTGGGTCAATCTTATAGAAGTCCCCCCCTGCGTCTTTGAAGATCTGGTAGAAGGGTCTCCCGTAGTCTCGCGATGAGATGGAGGGAACGTTATCTATTATGTTGCCGATCTCATCGTCACTTTTGCAGGTGACTTCGTAGTAGACCTTCCCCCCGTAGAGGATCATGTCGTTGGTTATGCCCATCGCAACCTCGCTTTGGGGGTGAACTGGCGCTATAGGAGCCGTTCCCTTGCCGCTAATTATCTTGTTAGGGTTGAAGCCTACCTCGGTGAGTTTATGGATGCCGGTCTCCACTATGCGGCCAGCTATCTGCACCGAGCCCACAATGCTTGAGGTTGAGGCTGCGATTATGTAGAGTCTGTTGGGCTGAACCCTGCACTCTTCAGCTATCTGCTTCACCACGGCATCACTGGGCAGCTCATCTGTCTCAAGAAGTATAACTGCGATGTTGGAGCTGTCCTTGTAGCAGATCTTCTGGTAGAGCTTCTT
>Ga0265594_1000424_pt1 | contig 35539 bp, 38 predicted proteins | sample saktaG_11_FD_190147 | JGI IMG/M metagenome (GOLD analysis project Ga0265594, IMG submission 190147) | Saline water microbial communities from Sakinaw Lake, British Columbia, Canada - sak_2011_5_24_80m | ecosystem: Environmental > Aquatic > Non-marine Saline and Alkaline > Saline ... | reverse complement strand
TCCTCCAATTAATATTAATTTAAAAAATAGTTCAGAATATTATGAAATGCTTCAAGAATATCAAAAGAAAAGAAACCTAAAACCAACAATTGAACTTTTTATTAAAGAATACAAAAATTTGGGAAAACGGTTTGTGTGAGGAAGAAATTAATTCTGATTTAACAAAGACGATGAATGAGGTTGTTGTTAAGGGGGAGGGGGAGAAATAGTTAATTCTTAAATCTGTCCGAAAAATAAGTATTTTTTAAAATACAAAAAATTAAAAGAGTTAATATCCTATAAGTTTTATGCCTGAAGAAGTGATAAAGGAAGATGCCAAAAAAGAAGCTGAAGAATCAAAAAAGTTTCATGATAGAATAAAAAGACTTTTTATTAATTCTGGCTTCAAGATATTAAAAAGTGATTATAATGCTAAAGGAGCAGATATAATTGCTGAAGTAGACAACAAAAAAATAATAGTTCAATGTAAGCGTGCATGGAGTGATGATAAAACAGGATTGAATATTGATGGATTGATTGATGAATACTCTAAAAAGGCTCAAAAAGAAAATGCTGAGAGGGCAATTTTAGCAATTTCCAGATATAAGATCCCTTCTTCTTATCTCTCAGAAGATGAAAAGAGAAAAAGAGCTATGATGGATAAAGTAGTTATCTGGGATGATAAGATTATAGAATATTACGAGGAGGTTGTATCTGCATTGAATGAATGGGCTCAATACACAATAATTGGAGATCTATATATCTCAAGTCGCTTTGGGGATTCAATTTATGCTCCTGCAATGAAAGTTAGGCAAGGAGAATCGGAATTTTTTGTTTTTAAAATCTCTCCAGAGGATCTCTTAAAGATATCTTATATATTCAGAAGAGACTATAACCCCCAAGCTTATCAAAGAACACTTAATATAAAGAGATTAAAAAAAGAAATTGCAGAATTTTTAGACAGCCCAGAAGCATTATTACCCACTAATCTGATTGGGGTATTTAATAGTAATGTAAAGATTAATAAGAGGGGTCAATTAGTTATCCCTCGCCAATACAAATCTTTTTGGATTATAGATGGGCAGCACAGGCTTTACAGTTTTTGTTATACAAAAAACCAGATTCAGCGAAATAATTTTGAGTTAGTTTGTGTGGGGTTAGATGGTAGAAATTGGGTAGAAAGTCAGCAAGCTAAATTATTTGTGGATATAAATGATAAATCAAAAAGGATATCTAAGTTATTACTTTATGACTTATATGAACTGATTGGAATACCTGAAATGAGAATAGAGTTAGTAAAGAAATTGGCAAGAGAAAGTAAAATATTTAATAATAAGATAAAAATTCATAGAAAGGATAAGGGAAATATCTCTCTTGTTACTTTTGTTAACACAACTCCTATGGGAAGACTAATAAACGAAAGAAATGGTGAATTAGGAATTTTGTTTAGAGAAAGGCATAATCAATTTCCAAATTACAGCAACCCTAAAACAAGAGAAAAATGTAAGGAATTTTATTTCAAAATCTTTGAAGAATATTTTGGTTTAATTCAAAAAACATTTCCAAAAGAATGGGAAGATAGTAAAAATTATGTTCTATCTACTGACAGAGGAATAAGAGTTTTATTGAGATTACTTAAAGAACTTTACAGATACAACTTAATAAACGCCAAAAAAATAGGAGATTCTGAAATCTTTAAGAATGCTATTTATGCCTTGAAAGGATTTGATTTTTCATTACAAAATTTAAGGAGCAAATATCTCGGGGAAGGTGGGGCAGATTTGTTCTTGGACTCATTAAAAGAACAAGTTCAGAAAACAATTCCTGATTTTTTTCCAAGAGAAAACAAGAAAATACTCCATGATATAACAGTTGAGGCTGGAGATAAAATAAAAGCTAAACAACTTGTAAACCAATGGCTACCTTTGTTAGGTAAAGAAGTGTATGGCGAACTTCCTTTCATAAACAAAACAACTTTTGATTATTTATCCAAACTTCCTGAAAAAAGTAATATTAAACTTTTTGTTAGTGAGATTTGGGGGTCAACAGATTGTATAAAAAAATGTGAAGAATTAACTAAAAAAGGATATGATATAAAAATAAAGAAAATAATGAAGTTTAAGGAAGGGCAGAAAAGTGTAAAATATCTTCATGAAAGATGGATCGGAGGAAATAACTTTGAACTTGAACCAGGATATGATTTAATGGCTGATTCCTTAGGAAATACAAAAGATAGTATAAAACTATGGAAAAAAACAAATTCTGAAAGGATTATTGAATTTAAAGAGAGATGGAATGCAATATCTCAATTTCAAAGCAACATATCAATAGAAAATATTTTTGGATAAAAACCAAAAGATCTAAATAGTTATATTACATCAAAAAATTGATTATGATAATACCAACATTCTTAAAATGGGTCGGTGGAAAAAGGAAACTTCTAAAGCATATTGATAAACATCTTCCAAAAAAAATTGATAGATATTTTGAGCCTTTTTTAGGGGGTTGTTCTGTTTTCTTCTATATCAAACAAAAATATAATCCAAGATATTCCATGATTTCAGATATAAATAAAGATTTAATTGAAACTTACAAAGCTGTTAGAGATAATCCAAAAGAATTAATTAAATATATAAAATATTTTAAAAAAAATCATTCTGAAAAGTTTTATTATGCCACAAGAGAAAAACTAAATAAAAATAAACTTATTGGAATAAAAAGGTGTGCTGCATTTATTTACATAAATAAAACCTGCTTTAATGGAATATACAGAGTTAATTCTAAAAATGAATTTAATGTTCCATTTGGGAAATATAAAAATCCAAAAGTTTTTAATGAAGCAACAATTTACTTGGCTAGTAAATTATTGAAAGGTGTGAAAATTGTTTGCCAAGATTACGAGAAATTAAAGAACTATGTTGAAAAAGGAGATTTTGTTTATTTAGATCCTTGTTTTGATCCTTTGAAAAAAACAAGTTTTGTGAATTACACTCCAAAAAGATTTTCTGATGAGTACAATGAGAGGATGGCCTTGTTTGTTGCAGAATTAAATAGAAGGGGTGTTAAAATATTATTTAGTAACAACGATACTCCAAATATAAGAGATCTTTATCAAACAAAAGATTATTTTAAAATAAATTTAATTTATTCTTTTAGAAGTGTAGGATCGTTGGGAAAGTATAGAGAACAAACTCCAGAACTTCTGTTAAATAACTATAATAAATAAAATGCCATATAAAATTGAAGCCAAATGCCCTAATTGCAAAAAGAAAGCTAATGGAAAGGATGAAGTTGAAAAATTATTTGGTTGGAGAAAGATTAAAAAGAAAAAAACAATTCCCCAATCTTATTGTAGAAAGTGTAGATTAAAAAAATAACACTTTTCCTATTTCCCAAAAATCACCTAAACCCCCCTCAATTATCCGAGAAATAGGTTTTCCTGTTCTTTCTATTATCTAACCTTCCTCAAAAATCCTTCATAACTTTGAATTTCAAATTCACTCAAACTTTTCTTCAATAATTCTTGAAATAGGTTTTCCTGTTCTTTGTTTTATTTCTTTTAATTTATTAATAGTTCCAACTGATAAAGTTATGTCAATTCTTTTTCTCTGAAAAGGAAGCTCTTGGGTCTTGTCATAATTTTCAAGAATTTCAAAAGCTTCTTTGTTTTCTTTTAATATTTGTTTTATTTTATTTAATTGCATTTTTTAATCTCCGTTCAATATTTCTTATCTCAGAAATATTCTTCTTTGCTATAGAAGTTATATGATGTATTAACAGATCTCTATCTACTCTTTTATCTTTTTCTTTTGCAAAAGCAAATGTTAAAAACATTGCAGTTCGTTTGTTTCCATCTGAAAAAGGATGATCAACCAAAATTGCTCTTAATAAATAAGCTAATTGTTTATAATCCCCGATGTTACTATCTTCAATTTTATCAAAAGCAAAGTCCAAACTGGAATCACTTCTAAGATTTCCCCCAAACCCTTGATTAATTCTTAACAAATCTTCCTTACTAATATCCATACACATAAATAATGGTAAGCTCTATTTAAATCTTCCTATTTCCTAACCTTCCTCAAAAACCCTTCATAACTTTGAATTCCAAATTCACTTACAATTCCTGCAAGATATTTTTTAGGGATGAACTCAAAAGCAGGGTTTTGTATCTTAATTTTTTTAGGTGCTTGGTCCCAAACTTCATTAAGTTTTCTTTGTTCATGTGGAACTTTTGCTTTTGTAAATTTCCATGAATCAGCGACAATATAAACAGGAATTTCTTGGTTTTTCGCAATCTGGCAAATAACTTCACTTCCAATTTTATTAATAACTCCTTTTTTTGTTAAAGCATCTGCACCAAGTAAAACTAAATCAGGTTTTTCTGTTCCTTGTTCTTTTGATAATGCAACACCAACAGCAGAATCAACAAACATTGTAACTTTTATTTTTGCTCTTTTCAATTCTTTTGCAGTTTGCCGTCCCTGAAATAAGGGCCTGGTTTCTGTATTGTAAACTTCAAATTTTTTTCCTTTTCTTTTTGCAAAAATTAAAGCATTAATAATACTTGTTGAATGACAATGTGTAAAAATCACAGAATTTTTTTTAATTAATTTTAAAACATTCTTGTTAATTTCATTTTGTGCAAAATCAAAATGTTTTAAAATTTCTTTTTCTGAAACCTTTTCTGCTTTTTTTAAAACATTCCAAAGCATTGGTTCTGTTGGACGAGATTTCAAAAGAATTTTTTTTGATTTTTTTGTTGGAATTAAAAAATATGCTTTAAGTGCTTTTTTTGCAATGTTTCTAGCACCTTGAATTTTCACTTCTTTTATGTCTTTAACGATTTTATCAATTTCTTTTTGTTTATTCATATTATTGAATATTCAAGAAAGTTTAAAAATTCTCTTTTTTTAATAAAGGTATGATTGAGTCCTTGATAAACCCAAAAAGAGATGCAAAAGGACCTTGGAAAATGTTTTTCGTTGGTCTACTTTATGCTTCATTATCTCTCTTACTTGTAAAATGGTTTTTCAGTGGGGACAGCGTCTTATATGAATATTCAGGAATGATTGTAATAACTTTTTGTGTTATGTTTTCTTTACCCTTTATGTATTTTATAATTAAAAGAGAAGAAGATAATGATGAACATATTGAAGGTTTTTTTAAAGTTTGGAAAGTTCACAAAAACGCACTTTATTCTTTTATGTGGTTATTTTTAGGATTTATTATTGCATTTTCATTTTGGAACATTGTATTACAAGACCCGAATTTATTAAATGCCCAAATAGAAACATATTGTGCAATCAACAGCCCTGGTTCTTTTGAAAATTGTGTTTCAAGTTATAGTTTTTCGGGAAACATGGTGGGCACAACAGGTTCAACAATAAAAGTTGTTCGATTTTTCTCAATACTTCAAAATAATATTTATGTGATGATTTTCACTTTAATCTTTTCATTGATTTTTGGAGCAGGTGCAATTTTTGTTTTAGCTTGGAATGCAAGTGTGATTGCAGCTGCGATTGGAATTTTTTCAAAATATAGTGTTTCTCAAATCCCCTTAGGGCTTGCAAGATATATGATTCATGGATTTCCTGAAATTGCTGCATATTTTTTAACAGCTCTTGCAGGAGGCATGTTTGGAGTAGATGTTTTAAGAAATAGAATTAATGGAAAAAAATCCTTAAGAGTTCTTGAACATGTTGTTGTTCTTCTTTTTTTATCAATTTTGATTTTAATTTTTGCTGCAATTGTTGAAGTTTATTTTACGCCACTTTTATTTTAATAGATTAAAAATAGATTAACTTTAAAAAAGTTCTTCAATAATGTATTTTATGGAACCTATTCTTTTAGCAACAGTTTTTCTTGGATTTTTCTGCACGTTTTTGTTAATGCCTTTTTGGATTAAAAAAGCAAAGCAAATTGGATTGGTTTGGGAAGATATGAATAAATTTAACAAAGACGAGAAAATTGCAGGATCAGGAGGTTTAATGGTTTTATTTGGATTTTTAATTGGAGTTTTGGTTTATGTTGCAATTAAAACTTTTTATATTCATACAAACACAATTCTTGTTGAAATTTTTGCTCTATTGGTTTCTGTTTTATTTGTGGGGTTAACAGGATTAATTGATGATTTATTTGGGTGGAGACATGGGGGTTTATCTGCAAGATCAAGAATTATTTTGGTTTTATTTGCTGCAATTCCATTAATGGTAATTAATGCAGGAGAACCAACAATGGCAGGAATTAATTTTGGGCTTCTTTATCCTTTAATTATTATTCCACTTGGAATAATAGGTGCAACCACAACTTTTAATTTTTTAGCAGGATTTAATGGACTTGAAGCAAGCCAAGGAATAATCCTTTTAACTGCAATTTCAATTGTAACTTACTTGACAGGAAATTCTTGGCTTAGTGTTGTAGCACTTTGTATGGTTGCCCCCTTACTTGCTTTTTATATTTTTAACAAAAATCCTGCAAAAGTTTTCCCAGGAAATGTAATGACTTATTCTATTGGAGCATTAATTGCAGGGATTGCAATTTTAGGAAGTATTGAAAAAATAGTTTTGTTCTTTTTTATTCCTTATATAATTGAAACAATTTTAAAAATCCGTGGCGGTCTTCCACAATCATTTGGAAAACCTCAAGAAGACGAAAGTTTAAAACTATTGTATGGAAAAGTTTATGGATTAACACACTTATCAATATTTATTTTAAGCAAGTTTAAGAAAAAAGTTTATGAAAAAGATGTTGTTAAAATTATAAATTTATTTCAAATTTTAATAATAGTTCTTGGATTTTTAATATTCTTCTAAGAGTAAAAAGCTTTTAAATAAAGTTTCTTTTGTTGAAACATGGTTGAAGAAGAAATAAATTTAAAAGAAGATGCAAAAAAGTTTTGGAAAAAAACTAGTTTATTTTTAAAACAAAAAAAAGTTCAAAACATTTTAGTGATAATTGCACTTCTTGCAATAATTGTTTTAGGAACTTGGATTCGTGTTCAAAATCTTCCTTTATTAAAAGATTCTACAACTGGAGAATACATTCCTCTTGCATTAGATCCTTTTTATTTTTTAAGGGTTTCTGAAACTTTACATAATAATAGTGGCGTTCTACCTGAGTTTGATAATTTAAGAATATTAGAAGGAGGTGTAAACTTCATCCCAGAGATTCTTCCCCAAGCTATAGTAATTTTATATAAAATTTCAAATCTATTTGGAAATTACACTTTGCAATATATTGATGTTCTTTCTCCGGTTATCTTTTTTATATTAGGAATAATTGCTTTTTTCTTTTTAGTTTATTTTTTAACAAAATCCAAATCAACTGCTTTATTAGGAAGTTTTTTTTTAACAGTAATCCCTTCTTATTTATATAGAACAATGGCTGGTTTCTCTGATCATGAATCAATAGGAATGATTGGATTTTTTTTAACGCTTCTTGTTTACGCAATTTCTTTGAATTATCTTGAAACAAATAATAAATTAAAGAACAAAGAAATTTTTAAAACAATTTTATTTGGTTTTGGCACAGGATTTTTAACCGCTTTTACTATGGCCGGTTGGGGGGGGATTTCTAATTTTCTTTTTATGATTATTCCTCTTTGTTTTTTTATATTTTGGTTAATTCAATTTCAAAAAAATAAAGAAACAACTTCCATGCCAAAATTAATTTTATTTTATGCCACGTGGATTATTTCTACAATAATTTCTGGAAAAATTTTAGGTTATGGTGCTTTTACATTCATTAACAAATTCCTTTATAGCATTTATGGATTATTTGGACTCTTTGTTTTAGTTTTTATCTTAATTGATTTCTTTTTAGAAAGAAAAAAGAAAATTTTTAAAAGTATAAAAACAAATTTTCGGCAAGTTTATAGTTTTTTTGTTTCTTTAATTTTGGGAATTATTGGGTTGCTTTTCCTTGGGAAGAATCCATTATCTTTAATAACTGGAATTTGGGATAGTTTATTGCATCCTTTTGGTTTAGGGAAAGTTGGATTAACTGTTGCTGAAAATGCTCAACCATATTTGATGGACTGGATTGGACAAACAGGAAAATTCTTTTTTTGGATGTTTCTTTTAGGTCTTCTTTTTGTTGGTTTTGAAATGAGTAAAGGCATAAAAGGGAAAAAGGAAAAAGTAATTTTATTTCTTTCTTGGATTATTTTAGTTTCTGGGATTATTTTTAGTAGAGTTTCTGCAAGTTCTTTATTAAATGGAACAAATTTTATTAGTCAGGGGATTTACATTTTTGGGTTACTTTTTTTTGGTTACTTTTTTGTGAAGTTCTATTTTACAAAGGAAATAAATTTAAATTCTAAAATTGTTCTTATTGCTTCTTGGTCTTTTCTAATGATTATTTCTGGGCGATCTGCAGTAAGATTCTTTTTTGTGCTAGCTCCTTTCTTTTGTTTTTTATCTAGTTTCTTTGTAATTAAAACATTTGAATATTTTAAAAAAAGTAAAGAAGAACTCATAAAAATTCTTTTGCTTTTGATAATTCTTTTTGCAGTTATTGGTTCTATTTATTTTTCATTTGGATTTTTCACTTCTAGTTTTAATCAAGCAAAATATACAGGGCCTTCTGCAAACTATCAATGGCAAAATGCAATGGAATGGGTTCGAGAAAACACCCCCCCGAGGAGTATCTTTGTTCATTGGTGGGATTATGGTTATTGGGTAGAATATTTGGGAAAAAGGCCTACATTAGCCGACGGAGGACATTTTCAAGGAGAATTTAGAAATCATTTAATTGGGCGTTATATTTTAACAACACCTTTTCCAGAAACAGCATTGAGTTTTATGAAATCAAACAAAGTGGATTATCTTTTAATAGACCCAACTGACTTAGGAAAATATCCTGCATATAGCAAAATTGGAAGTGGGGAGGATGGTGAAGATAGATATTCTCAAATACCAATTATGTTAGTAAATGATGCCCAAAGTCAAGAAACAAAAGAAGGTTTAGTAAGATTTTATCAGGGAGGAACTTTTGTTGACGAGGACATAGTCTATGGAGAAAACGAAAGCAAGATATTTTTGCCTTATGAAAAATCTTTTATTGGAGGTTTAATTTTAGAGGAAAGAGACAACTCTCTTCTTCAACCAAAAGGAATTTTTGTTTACAATAACCAGCAAATTTTAATCCCAATTAGATTTGTTGAAATAAAGGGGGAACTCGTTGATTTCAAAGGGGGCTTAAATGCAACAATAAAAATTATCCCAAAAGTTATTCAAAATAGCCAAGGTGCAAAAATTGAGGAATTAGGTGTGGCAATTTATCTTTCTCCAAAAGTTTCAGAAAGCTTATTTGCTCAATTATACTTATTAAATGATCCTTTTAACAAATATGATACTATTAAATTAAGTCATTCTGAACAAGCACAAATTGTAAGTTATTTTAATTCTCAAGGTGCAAGTTTAGGGGAATTTGTTTATTATAATGGCTTTCAGGGACCTATCAAAATTTGGGAAGTTAAATACCCTGAAAACATTTTAGAAAAAGAAGAATTTTTAAGAACAAACGGAGATTGGGCAGAATTTGATGATCTTCAATTTATTTCTAATTAATTTTTAAATTAAGATAATCTTTCTAAATCTTTTTCTATCATTAATTTTACTAAATCTTTTAATTTTGTTTTGGGTTCCCACCCTAAAATATTTCTTGCTTTTGTAGAATCTCCTAATAATTCATTAACTTCCATTGGTCTAAAAAAATAAGGGTTAATTTTTATTATAAGTTTTCCATTTTGATCATAACCTTCTTCATTTATACCTTCACCTTTCCAATTAATTTTAATTCCCACACATTCTGCCGCCATTTCAATAAATTCTCTTATAGAATGATTTTCTCCTGTTGCAATTACAAAATCATCTGCTTTTTCTTGTTGTAACATCAACCACATTAGTTCAACATAATCTTTAGCATACCCCCAATCCCTTTTAGATTCTAAATTTCCCATTTCTAAGTAATCTTTCCCTGTTTCTCTTTGAGGAAGACCTAATTTTATTCTAACAATACCGTCTGTAAATTTTCTTGTTACAAATTCAATGCCCCTTCTAGGAGATTCATGATTAAATAAAATTCCCCCACATGCAAATAATCCTTTTTCTCTTTCTCTTTTTACAGCCATATGTGCTTTTAATTTTGCTTTTGCATATGGACTAACTGGATTAAATGATGTTTTTTCATTTTGAGGTGTTTCTAAAGCTTTTCCAAAAAGTTCGCTTGTAGATGCTTGGTAAAATTTTGCATGAGGCACATATTCTTTTATTAAATCTAATAATCTTTCAACACCTAACCAGTTTACTTCATTTGTTAAATAGGGTTGATCAAAAGATAATCTAACTTGGGACTGTGCAGCTAAATTATAAATTTCATCTGGTTTTATTTCTTTTATTATTTTGGCTAATGAATAAAAATCTGTTAAATCTGCACAAACAAATTTAATTTTTCCTTTTAAATGTGCAATTCTATGATCATAATGATCTCCACTTGATCTCCTATACATCCCATAAACTTCATAACCTTTAGTGAGAAGAAATTCTGCTAAATAACTTCCATCTTGACCTGTAATTCCTGTAATCAAAGCTTTTTTCATTTTAAAAAAAAGAATTATTCCCTTATAAATATTTAGAAAGTCTTTTCTATATTTTAACTCTCTTCTTTTTTAAATATAAATTGCTTTCATAAACTTTAATAATAAAGATATATATGCATAATTATGATTTTAAATAAAATAGCAATTGTTATTGGAACAAAGGCAGAATTAATAAAATGTATGCCAATTATGTTAGAATTACAAAAACAAAAAAAAGATTATTGGTTTATTCATACTGGCCAACATCCTTTTAAAGAAGCTTGCAAGGAATTTGGGATTAAGAATCCGGATTATGTATTAAGTGAAGCACCTAATTTAAAAAAAGGAACAAAATTTAATGCTAAAATTAGTACAGGGGCATTTAAATGGGCTTGGAAAAATATGTTTGAAATAAGAAAAATATTAAAAAAATTAAATCCTTCTTATGTTTTATTCCATGGAGATACTATGAATACTGCAATGGCTATTGGTGCTTCTACATGGGTATTAAATCCTTTTAAAAAATGGAAAACAGTTCATCTTGAATCTGGTTTAAGAAGTGGTTCTTTACTTGAACCATTTCCAGAAGAATTTACAAGACAAATTGTAGATAAATTTTCAGATATATTACTCGCAGTTTCAAACAAAAGCAAAAATAATTTAAAAAAAGAACTTCATTTTGCAGAAGGTAAAATAATCAATGTTGGAAATACTGGAATAGATTCTTCTATAATTGCTTATAATAAATCTAAAAAAATGTTTACAAAATTAAGTTACCCCTATGCACTTATCAATGTCCATCGTTTTGAAAATTTAAGAAATGGAAAAAGAATGAATGCTATTGCTGAAATTATTAAAAATATTAAAATTAATGCAATCTGGCCAATTCATGATACAACTTATAATTCTTTGAAAAAATATGGATTAATGAAAGATTTAGAAAAAATGAAAAATCTTAAAATAATTCCTCTTGAAGGATATTTTAAATTTATTTTCTTACTTGCTAATTGTAAATATCTTCTTACAGATGGCGGGAGTATTCAAGAAGAAAGTCTTCTTTTTAAAAAACCCTGCTTGATTTTAAGAAAATTTACCGAACGGCAAGAAGGGATAGACACTGGAATTAATTTTTTAACTAAATTAGATGTTAATTATTCTAAAAATATTATAAAAAAAATAGAAAGTAATAAAATTATTATTAAACCTTTCAAAAATCCCTATGGGGAGAAAAACTTAAGTAGAAAAATAGTTAATTTATTAAAATGAAAAATAAGAAAAAAACAATAGTTCAAATTTTTGCACGGGATTTTCAAGAAGCACCTAGAATTGTTCAAATGTGTAGAGATTTAGATAAAAATAATTTTAATGTGATTAGATTATTATATGGAAAAAGAAAAGAAACAAAAAAATATACAGAAAATTTTGAAACAATTATCATTAAAAAAAAGGGTAAACTTAATAGCCAACCTTCTAATGAAATTAGTTTTAAAGATATAATAGATTTTGGGTTACAGGGTTCAAAAAAATTAAAAATGATAAATGCCCATAACAAAATTGATATTTTACATTGTCATAGACATTCTGCTTTAATTCCTGCATTTATAGCTAAATTAAGAGGGGTTAATGGAAAAATTGTATTAGATTACCATGATCCATGGAGCGGAGAATCTACTATTGGTTTAAATGAAAAAATTTCTTTAAGTAAAAGAATAAAAATAAAAATATTTCATTTATTTGAAAGAATCTCACTTCATTTTATAAACCATATTGTAATTGTTAGTGCTCCACAAAAAAAACTTCTTAGTAAAAAATATAACATAAAAGATTCTAAATTTACAATGATAACAAATTCAGCTGCAATTGCAAATGCTAAATTTTTTAATCCTAACAACAAAAATAAAAAAAGATTTGGTTGGCAAGGCAAAAAAGTTGTTCTGTTTACAGGGTGCATTGTCCCTTATTTTGGAGTAGATTTATTGATTGATTCTGTTCCTTTAGTTTTAAAAAAAGTTCCAAAAGCATTATTTATCATTAAAATTGCTGAAGAAATAAAAGAAAAAGAATTTTATAACAATCTACTTAAAAAAATTAATAAAGATCATACTACTAAGAATATAATCTTTATTGAAGATTGGTTTTCTGAAGAAAAATATGCTTCATTTGTATGCTCTACAGATATTGGAATTATTTGCCATAAGCCCACATTATTAACAAAAACTGCAGATCCTGATAAATTATATGAATATCTCTCTGCAGGATTACCTATTGTTGCAACAGATTTGGAAATAATGAAAAGATATATACAACATGGAAAAAATGGATTTATTGTAAAACATAATGCAAATGATATTTCAAATGCTTTAATAAAAATACTTAATAATAAAAAAATGCAGGAAAAAATGGGTCAAAATAGCTATAATATGAGATTTGATTGGAAAGATGATTTTGAAAAACTATTAAAAACCTATAACCTTCTTTTAGGGATTAATTAAAATGGATAAAATAGTTAGAATTGCTAAATTAAATGAAGAAGAGGAAATTTTAAAAGTTTATTCTTCTGGAGGAAGGTGGTTACCTTATACAGATACAGAAGAAATAAGAAAATGCATAAAAGATAATAGAAAAGGTAAAATTTCTTTAATTGTAGTTGAAATCGATCATAAAATTGTTGGTGCTTTAAAATTACATCGCCCACAATCTCATATTGGAAAAGGTGGCAAAGTTGCTGTTTTACCAGATTATAGAGGGCAGGGAATTGGAAAAATTTTGTATAAATCTGCAATAAAACTATTTCAGATGGAGGGAAGAATAAAATTTACAGATAGTTTAGTTGGAGAAAACGATGCCGTTAAAAAAATGTTTAAAACTTTGGGTTTTATTATTGAAGCAAAAATGAGAAAACACACCCCTAGTGGACTAACTCTGTATCAATTTGCATATCATATTGGTGAACAAGGGATCCTAGAATTAGAAGAAAACATAAAATTTGATATTCCTTTTACAGAATACATGAAAGATTTGATTGAAAAAAATAAGGAAAAATTAAAATGAAAATAATTAATATTAATGAAATTGCAAAAATAATTAAATCTAATTCAACCATTGCAATAGGGGGGTTCACAATTAATAGAAAACCAATTTCTATTATAAATGAAATTGCAAAAAGCCAAATAAAAAATTTATCATTATTTTTACTTGCAGGTTCTTTAGATGTTGATTTACTTGTTGAAGCAAATAAATTAAAAAAGATTTCTGCAGCATACGTTGGTTATGAAGGGTTGGGAGTCTCTTCTTTAACTAGAAAAGCTATAGAATCAAAAAAGATTATTTTTGAAGATTTGACTGAAATTTTATATTATTTTCGGCTTAAAGCAGGTTCAATTGGTGCCCCTTTTATTCCTACAAAATCTTTAGTGAATTCTGATATTTCAAAGATTAATCTTTCTTGTAAAAAAATTAAAGACCCTTTTACAGAAGCTATTTCTATTGCAATCCAAGCAATAAATCCAGACATTTGTATTATTCACGCACAAAAAGCAGATAAAGAGGGAAATATTTTGATTGATGAACCTGATTTTTCTGAAAAAGAGATGGCCCAAGCATCTAAAATAACAATAGTTAGTGTTGAAAAAATAGGTAAAATAAAACCTAATCAAGTAAGTATCTCAAAAAATTTTGTAGATTACATTATTATATCTAAAAAAGGGGCAGCCCCCACTGGATGTAAAGGGTATTATGATCCTGATATTAAAAAATTGATAAAATATCTTAAAAATGAAAAAAGACTTTGAAAATAGTTTTGAAATTTCTGATTTTTTAATTTTAAATCTTGCAAAAGAAATTGAAGAGAATATGACAGTTGTTCAAGGAACAGCTACATTTATCCCAATGGTGGCTACTTTATTGGCAATGAAATCTAAAAAAATTAATTTAATTGGGGGATTTATTTCGAATCCCAAAATGATTGCAAAAATGCCTTCTACATTTTGTTTTAAAAATTATTCTAAAGGAGAGTCTTATCTTGGATTATCTGGTTTTTTAGATATATTACAAACAAATAAACTAGATTTAGAATTTTTAAGACCTGCCCAAGTAGATAAATTTGGTAATATGAATAATACTGTAATAGGCGATTATTCAAATCCAAAAATTAGGTTGCCAGGGGGGATGGGTTTAGATGATGTAATGACTTTTGCAAAAAATATAATATTATATGTCCCAAACCATAATTTGAAAACATTTGTTAAAAAAGTTGACTTTATAACTGCAAGTGGATGGGACAAGGGGAATGGACCAAAAAAAATAATTACAAATTTATGTATTTTTGAATTTATAAATAAAGAAATAATTTTAACTAAAATAAACCCCTTTTCAACTATTGAGGACATTAAAAAAAATACTGAATTTGAATTTAAAATTAGTAAAAATATTGAAAAAATGCCCCTTGTAAATTCTTCTTTGAAAAAAATTATTAACAAGTTAGATCCCTTAAAATTAAGAAATTTAGAAATAAAAGATAAACGAGAATCTGTATTGAATTATTTTAATTGAATTATTTTTATTTATTTTAAGAAAATTCTTCATTTTTGAAAAGTTAATTTTCTAGCTTCCTTGTAACTTTTTATTACTTTTGCTGGAATTCCAACTGCAATCACTTCATCAGGAATATCTTTATTAACAACTGCAGAAGTTCCAATTATTGATTTTTCACCTATGGTTACACCCTCTAATACTATCACATTTGGTGCTAATTGTGCTCTTTTTTTTATTAATACTGGAGATAAAATTATTGGATCTTTAAAATTTATATCTTGAAACACAGAATTATGCGCAAAAATTTTAACACCGACAGATAATTTAACATAATCTTCTATTGTTACTAAATATGGAACTACAGTATCTATATGAACAAATGCATCAATAAATACATTTTTTCCAATATTTACCCCCCTTTTTCTATTTGCTAAAATCCTTAAACTATTTCCTGGACCAAAATACCCCAAGAGATACCAGACCCTATTTTTTATTTTTTTAAAAAAACCTGTTTTAACTTCTCTTACATATTTTATTTTATTTTCTTCAAATCCCATTAAAAAGATAGTATTTTGAAGTTATTTATACTTTTCGTTAGATTTGGTTATAGAATGATAATTCATTAACTTTTTATATTCATTTTAGTTTTTTATTTATTACTATGAAAAAAATTCGTGTTTATATACAATATCCTTGGAAAGTTTCTGATTCTCAATATTATAAATCTCTTATCGAATCTCCTCCAAAAGGGATAAGTTATATTAATGAGAAGAAACAAGGAATGATCATAAATAAAAATCAAATGTTATTTATTAATTTCTTAAAAAGGATTTTGAGGAACTTTACCCATAAATCAAAATTAGCCATCTTAAATATTCGAAAAACTCCTACAGATCAAAAATTTGATTTAATCCATTGTGCACATTGTTTAAGTTTTAATAACTCCCCCTGGGTTGCTGACTTTGAATCTTCTTGGCAGATGTTAATTTCTGATCACGGAAAAGGAGAGGGGCGAGAAAAAGTTTTAAAAATTTTAAAAAAGCAAAATTGCAAAAAAATAATTACCTGGACAGAAAGTGCTAAAAAAGAACTTCTTATTAAATATCCTGAAATTAAAAATAAAGTGGAGATTGTTTCTCATGCTATACCTTTTCCAAAATTTCAGAAAAGAAAAAAGAAAAAAATTAGATTATTATTTATTGGGAGATATTTTAGAAGAAAAGGTGGATTACATACTTTAGAAGCTTTTGACAAATTAACAAAAAAGTATCCTAATGTTGAAGCATTTATGATTTCTCCTGTTCCTGAAGAAATACGAAAAAAATACGAAAAAAATACGAAAATAAAATTTTTTGGTTTAATTCCTTATGAAAAAATTATAAAGAAAATTTTGCCTTCTTCAGATATATATGTATGTCCTGGATATAGCGATACTTTTGGTTTTCCTTTTATAGAAGCTTTAGCATTTGGCCTTCCTATAATAACTGTAGATGGATTTGCTAGAAAAGATATTGTGGATGAAGGTAAAACCGGATTTATTATACCTAGAAAAAAACCTATTAATTCAAATATAATTGGCCCTAATGAAGAAGAAATAATTAAAAAGATAATTAAAAAAACTTCAAAATTAATTGAAAATAAAAAATTACGGGAAAATATGTCTAAAAATTGTAAATATGAAGTAAAAGAAGGGAAATTTTCAATTAAAAAAAGAAATCAAGAATTAAAAAAGATTTATTTAGATGCCTTACAATGAATAAAAAAACATTTACTTTGCGAGTTGATTTAGAATCGGATAAAGGAATTCAGTTCGGCGTTCCTAAATTATTAAATTTATTAAAAAAATATAATTTGAAAGCTTCTTTTTATATTCCAATGGGGGGTGAATCTAATATTTTCGAACTTCTTTCAAATAGGATTAAAATAAAAAGTGCCGGTGAAAGAAATATTAAAATTTTTTCATTATTTGAAAAATTGCGCATGGTTTTTTTCCCAAAAGACTTTGTTAAATCAAATCTTATAATCTTAAAAAAAATATTAGAAGAAGGACATGAATTAGGAATTCATGGATGGAAACATCGAGAATGGACTAGGGGCTTAGAAAAAATAGATGTTGAAAAAAGAATACTTATGGCAAAAATAAAATATATTAAACTATTTAATAAAAAACCTATTAGTTTTGCCTCACCCGGATTTAATATAAATAATAAGGTTATAAAATCCCTTGAAAAACTAAATTTTTTATTTATTAGTGATTTTCAAGGAAAAAATATAACTAAAATAGAAAATTTAACAAATTTTCCAATAACAATAACTGGTGAAAATAAAACCCCCATAATAGAATATCTCGTCGGAAAAAGAAAAAAAGATGTTGAAATTTTAGAATATATTCAAAAAGAATCCAAAAAGCAAGAAATTTTTTCTTTTTATATTCATGGTTTATTTGAAGCACGATTTAAACTAAATTTATTAGAAGAAATTTTTAAATTTGTTAAAAAAGAAAAATTTACTAATAAGAGAATTATTGATTATTAACTAGTATAATTAACTTTAAAAATGGTAAAGGGTGTGTAAAATAATGAAACATTTAGGAAAAATTTTAGTGACTGGTGTTGCAGGATTTTTAGGTAGTAGATTAGCTGAAAGATTAAGGGACCAGGGGCATGAAATTATTGGAAATGATAATTTAACTAGTGGGTATAAAGATAACATTCCAGAAGGCATTGAATTTCATAAAACAGATTGTAGAGATTTTGAGGGTATGAAAAAAATAAGTAAGAGTGTTGATATTCTTTACCATTGCGCAGCATATCCTTATGAAGGCCTTAGTGTTTTTTCCCCTGCAATTGTAAATGATTCTATTTCCCAAGCAACAGCAGCTACATTGTCTTCTTTTATACAAAATAATGGGAGGAGATTTGTTTTTTGCTCTAGTATGGCTAGATATGGCATGAATCAAACTCCTTTTACAGAAGATATGGAAACTAGGCCCCAAGATCCTTATGCTGTTGCAAAAGTACAAGCAGAACAACTTATCAAACTTATGTCTAGAGCTCATGATTTTGAATATTCTATTGCAGTTCCCCATAATATTTTTGGCCCAGGACAAATTTATAATGATCCTTTTAGAAATGTTGCTGGAATATTCATAAATACTATATTAAGGGGTCAACAACCAGTTATTTATGGGAATGGTGAACAAAGAAGATGTTTTTCATATATAGAGGATGATCTTCCGCCACTAATAGCAATGGGTATGAATAAAAATACTGTTGGTGAAACAATTAATATTGGTCCAGATGAAGAATTTGTTACTATTAATCATCTTGCAGAAACAATTGCAGATATAACGGGTTTCAAATTAAGCCCAAGGTATTTTCCAGATAGGCCACAGGAAGTAAAAGATGCCAATTGTAGTGCTGATAAAGCTAGAAGACTACTTATGTTTAAGACTCAACACAGTTTGAGGGCTGGTTTAACAGAAATGATTCAATGGGTTGAAAAACGTGGACCAAAAGAGTTTAATTATCATTTACCACTAGAAATTATCAATGATAAAACCCCCGAAACATGGAAAAAGAGATTAATGTGATATGGAAAAAATAAAACTTCCAAAAGTTTCTATTGTTTTTGTTAATTGGAATGGTAAAAAATATACTTTTGATTTATTAAATTCTTTAAAAAAAATTAAGTATTCAAATTATGATATTATTATTGTGGATAATGGTTCTACAGATGGAACTCAAAAAGAATTTAAAAAAAAATACTCAAAAATTATAACTTTAATAGAAAACAATAAAAACATTGGTCTTGCAGAAGGCACAAATGTTGGAATAAGAGAAGCATTAAAAAGAAAAAGCAAATACATTTTAACGATGAATAATGATATGGTTGTTAAACCAGATTTTTTGAAAATACTTGTAGATTCTATGGAAAAACACCCAAAAGTTTCTGTTTCTGGCCCAAAAATATACTATATGGAACCAAAAGATATGATCTGGTGTGCAGGATGTGATTACCATATTTCTGGTTATAAGTCAAGAAATCAATTAGAAAAAGATCTTGGTCAAGCAGAAGAAGAAAAATATGTAGATGCAATAGATTGTGTTTTAATGATGCGATCAAGTGTTTTGAAGAAAGAGGGGTTATTAAATTCTGGACTTTTTTTTATACATGAATTAACTGAATGGTGCTTAAGAACAAAAAGAAAAGGATATAAATCTCTTTATGTCCCAAAATCAGTTGTGTGGCATAAAGTTTCTGCTGCTTTTGAAGGAAATAAAAAAGAAAATGAAATAAGCACCTATTATAACATTAGAAATTGGTTGTTAGTGATTAAAAAACATAAAAATTTTCTTTATTTTTTGTTAGTTTTATTTTTACAATCAACGGTTTTAGCATTTATTAGATTTTTGAGATATTTCAAAAATAATCAAACAAAATTAATAAAAACATATTATATTGCTATTTGGCATGCATTAATAAATAAAACCCCTTTACAATTATACCATTATAAAAAATGAAAAAAATATTAGATATTGGATGCGGGAATCACAAAATTGAAGGAGCAATTGGATTAGATTCTTCTAAAATTCCAGGAGTTGATGTTGTCCATAATTTAGAAAAATTCCCTTATCCTTTTGAAAAGAACTCATTTGATATTATTTTTGCTAATCAAGTTTTAGAGCATTTAGAATCCCCTTTAGATAAAATATTAGGGGAATTATGCAGAATTTGTAAACCAAATGGAATAATAAAAATAATAGTGCCACATGCATTAAGTGTCGGCGCATTTTCAGACCCAACCCATAAAAAGTTTTTTACCTATTTTCAATTTGATTATTTTGGATCAAATGAACAATCTTATTACACTAAAAGCAGGGTTAAAATTTTAAAAAGAAAATTTATTTATATGACTGGTAGAAAAAGTTCAAAATTATTAAAACCTTTAGAATGGTTGATTAACAAATTCCCCATAATTTATAGTCATTTTTTTGGATATATTTTCCCTATTTCTTCTATTTATTTTGAACTAAAACCTATAAAATAAATTTATCCCAATATTAAGAGGCCGTCCATAGGAGATCTAACAATGATAAAATCCATTGGTTTATCTTTAACTATTTTATTTTCAGATATTAAATATTGATAAAAAACGGTTTCTAAATCTGCCCTATTTTTTATTTTAAATTCTTTATAAAATAATTTTGGTAATGATAAAAATAAACCTAATAAATTTCTTGCGATTTTTCCTTTAAATAAACCATTAAAGAAAAAGAAAAAGAAATTTGAATAATATTTTTCTGATCTAAAATAAATTTGTTGTATTAATGTTTTTTTAACTTTTAATTTTGTTTTTATTATCTCTTCAAAATGATCATATATTTGGCAATATTTTTTAAATGTTCTAAAATCACTTGTTATTGCAAACATATCATTAATTTTATATTTTGTATTCAATCCTTTTATTGAAGGCGTTATTATTTCATTTTTACTTATTTTAAACTTTTTTGGATTTATCGAATTTATTGGTAAAAAATCGAATCTAATTCTTATAAAATATTTATAAGATGTTTTATTTTTTTTCATATATTTTTCTAAAATTAATAAAGATCCTTTTATTTTAAAAAGTTGTTGATAAATATTCCTAAAATTAAACCTGAAAGATTTTGGGAAAATATAATTTATATAATTTTCTTTATCTATGGTATTTAATTTAGGTAAAATTAATTTATCTACCTGTGAAGACTTAATTTTTTTAATTTCTTTTGGATTTAATAATTTCACTTTTAATAAATTTTTATCATCTTCAGCATAACAAAAAATATCATAACTTTCTAAATTATCTAATAAATTTTTTTTTATAAAGGGCAAACATAATTCTAAATGATTTACTTGCCCAGAAAAACATATTGCTGCTTCTTTTATTTTTAAATCTTTTTTATGCATATTAATAAAAATATTACTTTATTTTATAAAACTTTATTTTTTCTCCATTTCAAAATAAATTTCTCTTGCTTGAAATATTCCCGTAAAAAATCCACTATAAAGAATTGGGAATTTATTTGCTAAAAATTCTATTCCTAAAATTTTAAATATCTTTGAAAAAACTATTTTTCTTTTTATCATTTTAAATAATATTTTGTTTCTCAATTGTTGATGATATTCTTTTATTAGAAAGTCAAAAGAATTATATCCAAATAATCTTTTATGAGTTAAATCATTCATAGAATCAATATATGATGTGTGGGGAACTGCAACAAGAAAGTGTCCTCCCTTCTTTAAAACTCTATGAATTTCATATATTAAAGGAATTATATTATCTATGTGTTCTAAACAATGAGATGTGAAAACAATATCAAAGGAGTCATTTTCAAATGGGAGTTTTCCTTTTTCCAAATCACAAATAATATCTGCTCCTTCTGTTTTGTTTAAATCTAAACCGATTACTTTTCCATTAAAATCATAATTTGAGAAAATGTGCTTTCTTGATAATTTTTGGTCCCCACAACCTAAGTCTAAAATCTTTCTTTGTTCTAATTTCTTTTTAAACATTATATTACTTTATATTTCTTATTTATAATAATTTCTATATTATGTTTTATATTCCATTAAGTTTTTATATCTTATTTTACAAAGAAAATTAGATTAAAATGAATATTGTAATACCTTTAGCTGGAAAAGATGATAATTTTGAATCAAGGGGAATGATTAAACCTTTAACTAAAATAGGAGAAAAAACAATAATAGAATTAATTTCAGAATCTAGACCATTTTCTTATGATCGTGCAATATTTATAATTCTTAAAGAACATGATATAAAATATAATTTTAAAACTAAATTGAACTCCTTTTTTGGGAATAATATCAAAGTTATTATAATTGATAAAATGACTGAAGGATCTCCCCAAACTATTCTTTTAGCTAAAGAATATATTAATAATGAAGAGGAATTATTAATTGATTTAGGAGATCAATATTTGGATTTAAATGGTTTTCCTGAATGTATTCAAAATAAAGACAAGGAATTTGATGGGCTAATCCCAACTTTTGAAGCTTATTATTGGAACCAAGGGTATATGGTTATAGATAAAAAGGGTTTTGTGAATAAAGTTTCTGAAAAAGATAAATTGCCAATTTCAACACATTCAACAGCATGTATTTCTTATTTCAAGCATGGATGTGATTTTGTTAAGTATGTTGAGCAAATGATTTCAAAAAAAAAGGTTGCTGCAAATGGAGTTTATTTGCCTAGCTTAGCATATAATGAAATGATTAAAGATGGCAAAAAAATTATTACCTGCCCTTGTGAATTAATTGTTAATTTAGGTAAGATTGAAGGGGCAAATGTTTTTGAACAAATAAATAGGCCTTTAAAATGGAAGGAAAATTAATCTTGCATAGGGGATATAAGGGGAAATTTCCTGAAAATTCTAAAATTTCTTTTGAAAAAGCTCTTAAAGAAAATAAAAATTTTGAAACAGATATAAGAGTTAGTAAAGATGGTGTTTGCTATATGATACATGATGATATTTTAGATAATCTCTTTAATGGATTAGGCAAAATAAGTAATTTTTCTTCAGAGGAATTAAAAGGATTTCATTATAAAGAAGATTCAACTCAAAAATTATGCTCTTTAAAAGAAATGTGCGAATTAGTAAAAGAAAATCGGGGAGATAGTTTGATTTTTATACATATTAAAAAATTAAAAGATATTGAGAATGTGATGCAAGTTCTAAAAAAGTATGATTTCACAAGTAGAATAAGACTTTTTGCTGTTAATGAAATAGAAAGAGATTTTAGAAAAATAATGAAAGAAAAATGTTTTGAATATAAGGGGGGGATTTATCTTCCTGAAAATAGTTCTAATTATAATGAAAAAGATTTTCAAAATTCTGATTTTATTTGGGCAGATGAAAAAACTATTAAATGGATTACAAAAGAAAAAGTAAAATTAGCTCATTCCCTTAAAAAGCCTTTTTATGCAATATCTCCTGAATTAATTCCAGAATCTATATTTAATAAAAATATTAAAAAAAGGTGGAAAGAACTTTTAGATGCAAATGTAGATGGAATTTGTACTGATTTACCTGATGAATTTCAAAAAGAATTTATTTAAAATTGTGTTTTTCAAGAAATTCTAAAGCTTTATCCTTGTTCTCATAAATTTCTTCAGGAGTGCCTAATTGAAACATTTCTGCAATTGGATAATGAAGAATTGTCTTAAAATCTTGGATAAATTGGTTATATACTGGTGCAGTATAAAATTCGTTGTTTACTCTTAAATTTTTCTTTATCATTTTTTCTGCATATTTAATTAATTCATTTCCTTTAGCAAAATAATAAATTCCTACTGAACCATAATTACTTATCACTGTTTTTTCAGCTGTTTCAATAATTTTTCCTGCAGAATTAACTCTTGAATAACTATAATTTGGTCTGTCTGTATGTATATTTACTATAGCACCATCTGCATTATTTCTTTCTACAAAATCTATAAAGTGTTTAGGGTCCCAATTTATTATTTGATCACAATCCTTAATAATTACAGGATTATCATCTTCAAAATATTTCTTTGCTAAAAGAACCGTGCATATTGCCCCCTCTGTAATTTGATTTACTCTTACAATTTTAGCATTAGGCTCAATTTTTAATAATTCTTCGTCTAAATGATATTCTTCACAATGATCTTGTCTAACAATAAAGATAAATTGAGCATTTGGCATTTTCATAATATTAATTATATGTTTTATTGTCAAATCATCACCTAATTTTAAAAGAGGTTTGGGGGTATTAAATCCTGCATCAATAAATCTTTGGCCTTTTCCTGCCATGGGAATAACAATATTTATTTTTTCCATTTTTATTATACTTTAAATTTAAAATATCTTTATAAGTTTTATGAATGTTTATTACTTATAATTTTTAACATTTCTTCATAAGGTTGTATTAAACTATATCTTTTATTTAAATGTTTAAAATCTTTAACTGCCATGTTTACAATCATATCTTCTTTTTTTACTACCTTTCTTATTCCTAAAGAAGAAACTTTAATATTTGTTGTGGCATAATTCAGAATTAAAATCTCTACAAAAAAATTTATTTTTTAACTGCGACATATCCCCATTTTTCAATTGCTGCTTTTAACTCTGGCTTATCTTTCATATATTCATACATATCTACTTCTAAGGGTTTATCCATTGCTTGCCTCATTGCAATTGCACCAGAAGCAGTTCCCATTGGATGCCCCTGTATTGCTCCACCAACATTCATCATAAAATTTTCTCCAAAATGATATCTTGTAGTATCAACCAACCCAGGATTACTCCCACAAGATAAAGATGGAACTGTAGCATTATATCTATTTTCTCCGGCTAATTCATGCATTACTCTTGTTAAATCCTCTTTTGTATCAGATAAATATCCCCCCCACATACCTGCGTGAATAAAATCTGCACCTGAAATTCTTGCTAATTTACATATAACAGGCCAGGCAATTGAAAATTTATTATTTACACCAGTTAATACTTTATCTCCACTTTTTTGAAAAAATATTGCGCTTTCTAAATCTGCATTCCTTAATGTGTTGTATGCCCCTAATCCTGCATGAAAATTTAAATGCACTCCTTTTGCACCTGCTTTAGAAGCAAATTGTGCTCTTTTTAAAGATTCGGGAAAATCAGAATTAATGCAAGGTGTATAAAAAATTTCTCTTCCTTGTTCTTCTTCATGTTTTTTTACCATTTCAACAAATTTTGGAACTCTTTCATAAAAAGAACAATTTTTAGGATTTCCAAGAATTTCGTCTTCTTTTATAAAATCAACCCCCCCAATTAATAATTCTTCTCCTAATTCTAATAATTGTGGGATATTCATACCTATTTTTGGTTTAACAATTCCACCTAATAAAGGCCTGCCAATTGCACCAGTCCTTCTCTTAATTTCGGCCATTCCTATTTTTGGACCTTTATATTGCTTTAAATATTCCTCTGGTAATCCTATTTCTTCTAATCTACAAGCAGTTATATTATCAATATCCATTTGTCCCCCCATAAGTTCACAAAGTAATTGTGTTATACCATCATTTTCTCCAAAATTAACTAAGGGGTATGCTATTTTAATAGTTCCTTTGTTTTTTCCTTCAAAATCAATTGGATTGCCCATAATTTTAGCTAAATTATTTGTTAATATTTCCAGTGAATCTCTTTGTGTTCTAACATCTGGATTACCAATAGATTGACCTATTGCAATTTGTTTTGCTGCAAATAAAAGATCTTTAGCTTCTACAGAGTACTTTGCTATGATATGCATTTTTTGGTTTACACTTGTGTCAAAAAGATAATCATTAATATTTCTCATTTTAAAGTATGTTTTAATCTATTTATAAGAATTATGCTACTTCATTCTATATTTTAATTTAAATAAAAATATGTTTTAAAATAAAACTATTTGTCTTTTGATTTTTTAAATTTTTAAATTATATTCTTTTTTGAAAAAAATATAATGCTCCAAAATGAATATATGTACTAAAAAGACTAGCCCAAAAACACCAATAGAGACCTCAAATTAAGATTTGTTTCACTTAAAAATCGTCTTTAAAAAATTATAATTTTATCAAATTATTTTCTATAATATATTCTTTTATTTTTTCTTCAGCAAAAATTTGACCTTCGTCATTCCAGTGCCCTTCCTTCCAATGAAAATAATCTAAATTTTCTCTAAATAGTGGAAGCAAATCCAAATGATAAATTCCTTTCTTACCAGCGTAATTCATTATAATGCTGTTTGGTTTCGAAGAATTATAATCCTCTGGTTTCAAAGAAGGATACATTTCAAAAGCATACATCCACTTTTCCTCATATATCTGATTTGGTGCTGTTGTCGCCACATGCAATAAAGTTATGTTGTTTTCAAAAGCAATTTGATAAATTTCATTTAAAACTGCTAATTCTTGTTGTATTAAATTTTCCCATTCAGGAGTATAATTTTTTGCATACATTGCATGACCTTGAACTGCTCGATCTTCAAGTCCACTAACATCCCTATACCATTCATATTTTATAAAAAATTTGTCCAACAAGTTTTTCCCATTTGTAAAGAAGAATAGAAATGTTTTTGGAGTTACTTTTCTTATAATCTCTTGAGTTTTTGTTTTTAAATATACCTTATTTAAATAATCTTGATTTTCCCGAAAATCATTTATAAAAAAATAGAGAATAATTATTTTTGGTTTGTATATTGGAGCATATGTTTCAACTATTGCCAATTCTGCTAAACCACTATAACTACTTACACCAAAATTCATTATATTGATATTGTCTCCATATTCCTCTTTCAAATCTTTTTCAAGTTTTTGATGAACACAATTTTCATAATCTGATTCCAAACAGGCTGCCATTGAATCTCCTACTAAAAAGATAGTATAATCAGATTCATTAAATTTAAACTCATCGTCGACAAATCCATCACTATTTGTTGTTCTATAAAATCTTTTCCCATCAATTATATGATTACAAATTTTTGCAGAAGATTCATATTTATATTTTATATCTCCGTTGGGGGTTATATCCCATTTCCAACCACAAGAAGTTATTCTTAAAGTAATTTCTACAAAAATAAAAAAAATCAAAATTACCATAATCAATAAAAGAATTTCCTTTCTTCTTTTGATAATAAAATTTGGTTTAAAATAAAAATAGGAAAAAATTGAAACAGCAATAAGACCAAGAGGAATTATAATTAATTGACGGAAAAAAGTTATATTGAAAGCATATTCTATCAAAACGATTCCGAAAATAACAAGAATTATCATAATTAAAATTATTTTTTTAATTATTTCTTCAATCTTTTGCATATTTCTCACTGTCCCACATATCTTTTGGGTTATCTCCTCTTTTAATTAAGAATTTTCCCATTATAATAGAATCTATTCCAGTCCCCATCATACATTTGTATGCATTTTCTGGCGTGCAAACAATTGGTTCTCCTCTAATATTAAATGAGGTATTTATTAAAATAGGAATTCCTGAAAGTTTTCCAAATTCTTTTATCAAGTTATAATATAATTGGTTTTGATGTTTTCTAATTGTCTGTAATCTACCACTACCATCAATATGTGTAACTGAAGGAATTTTTTTATGCCATTGTTTTTTTACAGGATAAACCATCAACATAAAATCAGTTGGAGAGGGTATTGGTTTGTCGCAATCAAAATATTCTAAAGCATCGTCTTCACAAACAACAGGAGCAAATGGTCTGAATTTCTCACGGTGTTTTACTTTTTCATTAAGTAAATCCTGAGCTTTCGGATTACATGGATTTGCTAATATGCTTCTTGCACCAAGTGCCCGTGGTCCCCACTCCAATCTTTCCTGAAACCATCCAACAACCTTATTTTCATAAATCATTTTTGCTGTCTCTTTTATTAACTCATCATTATTTTTAAATTCAGCATATTTAATTTGATTTTCATCAAGAAATTTCTTAATTTCCTTATCTGAAAAACCGGGTCCTAGATACGCATTATCCATGACATAATTTCGTTTTTTTCCAAGAATAGTATTATAAATATAAGAAACGACTCCTGCACTTGTTCCACCATCAGAAGAATTAGGTTGTATCCAAATTTCTTTGAACTTAGTATTTCTGAGAATTTTTCCATTAAATACACTATTCAAAGCAACACCTCCAGCTAAAACAAGATTCTCTGATTTGGTTTCTCTATGTACATGATTAAGAATTTTAATTAATATATCTTCTGTAACTAATTGCAATGCAGCTGCGATATCTTTGTGTCTTTTTGTCATTTCAGCATCTCTTTTCAAAATCGGACCATCAAGAAGGTCACATAACTTTCTTGAAGGCATTTTTCCAGAATAATGATACTTAAAATAATCCATGTCAAATCTATAACTTCCATCATCTTTCAGGTCAACAACTTTTAATAATTTTTTATAATAGATATTTGTTTTCCTATCCATATTTCCATAAGGTGCTAAACCCATAACTTTGTATTCAGAATTGTTCACGCTAAAACCTAAATATGCTGTTATTGTTGAATATAAAAGTCCAATAGAATGAGGAAATTTTATTTCTTTCATCAAATGAATATTGTTTTCTTTCCCAAAACCATAAGAGGTTGTTGTCCATTCTCCCACACCATCAACAGTTACTATTGCAGATTCTTTAAACGGGCTTAATAAAAATCCACTTGCAGCATGAGCCAAATGATGTTGGACAAAAAGAACATCTTTTTTATATTTTAATTTTTTTCTAATTGTTTTAACTACCCTTAGTTTTTCGTTGAACCAGGAGGGAAGTTTTGATAAAAATGTTTTGTAGCTCTTGGGAAAACACTCTAAATGCTGATACAAAACTCTCTCAAATTTAAGAAAAGGTTTTTCATAAAAACCGATATAATCTATATCCTTTATTGTTATGTTCTGACTTTTCAGGCAATAATCAATTGCATTTATTGGAAAAGACGTATCGTGTTTTTTTCTAGTAAATCTTTCTTCTTCTACTGCAGCTACTATCACTCCATCTTTTAATAATGCTGCAGAAGCATCATGATAATAACAACTTATTCCTAAAATATACATTTTAAAATTGCCTATGATATTTTTCAATATCTTCTTTATTTAAATTTAATTCTTCCCAATAAGTTTTTTGCTTTTTTGTTTTTAAATCCAAAAAATGTTTTCCTGAGATTTTTGCAAAAATTGATGTAAAACCAATTCCAACAAAATAAACTATACTTAGTAACACAGAATTAATTATTACGGTTATTGATTCTCCAAATTCTCTTTGCCCTCTAGTTACCCCTTTTAGGAAAATTTTTATTTTCATATTATTTTAAAATCTTTTTTATGAGTGCACCAAGTAAAATTATCAAAAAAACTAAAACCAACACGTAAAGATAATTCCAATTACTCGGAAGTTTATTTGTAATTTCTAATATAAAGAAAAGAATTGTTGAAGCAATAAGAAGCATGATAATAAATCCAATTTTTTCTCCAATTTTTTCTAAATTCATAAAAAATTCAAGGGAAATATATTTAAAAAGCTTTCCGTGATTTTTAAAAAATTTATCCTAAAGCATAAATAAAAGGAGATAATGCACTGCTCTGGCCAAAGATTATGAGAGTTCCCACTATAAGTAAAAGAATTATAATTGGAAGAAGCCACCATTTTTTTCGAACTTTCAGATATCCCCAAAACTCTTTTAAGAGACCATTATTTGCCATAAAATATAGTTGCCTAAAATGTTTTTATATCTTTCCATGAAAGTTAATTAACAAAAAGTTTATTTAGTTATGATTGTAAACACAAAAATGGAAAAAGAGAACCCGTATGTTTCATTTGTTGTTACAGGAAGAAATGATGATTACGGGCATAGATTTTTGTATAGGACGCAAAGATTTATAGACAATCTGATTTATTTATGTGAGAAATATAAATTGCCTTCTGAAATAATTTTTGTTGAATGGAACCCTCCAAAAGATAAGGAAAGATTTTACAAAGCATTAAGAATTAAAGAAACCTCTAATTTTATAAAAATTAGGATTATAAAAGTTCCTAAAAAAATTCATGATAAAATTAAAACTTCTGACAAACTGCCCCTTCTTGAATTTCCTGGAAAAAATGTGGGCATAAGAAAATCTAAAAGTGAATTTATTGTAGTAACAAATCCAGATATTATTTTTAGTGAAAAAATGATTAAATTTTTCTCAAAAAAAAAACTAAGGAAAAAAATTTTTTACAGAGCAGACAGATGCGACTTGTTTGTAGATATTCCTAATAAAATAAAAACACAAGAGGTGGAAAAATTCTGCAAGAAAAAATGGAATTTTTGCTGGAGTCCGCGTTGGGGAAGATATCATAGAGGAATAAAAATTCTTACAGATATTCCGCGATTATTTGCAAGGTCATTAGTTAAAATGACTCAAAAATATTCTTATCTCAGATATCATGGAGGGGCTCCTGGAGATTTTGTTTTAATGGATAAACAAAGTTGGGAAAATTTCAGAGGATATCCTGAAATTAATGTCCATGGCGGAATGGATGGTTATGTTAGTGTAATGGCTATTGCTTCAGGAAATAAATTAAAAATCATGAGAGAAAAAACATATCACCAAGCTCATGGAAATCCTGAAGGAGGAGAAAGGCCTATGCCAGATATAACTGCTTATATCCGTGATGCAAAAAAGATGTTGAAAGAAAAAAAATTAATATTTTACAACGATGAAAACTGGGGATTGAAAAAATTTGATTTCAAGGAAAGAGCTTTTTAAAAAATATCCAAAACATGAGGTCTTGGAACAGGAATAATTATTTTTCCCTTATATCCTCTTTCCCTTAATTTAGGGACAATAATTTTTTCTAAATTCCAGCTTAGTAATAAAGCAGCTTCAGGAGGGTTTTCCTTAAATAAAATATTTTCATCAATTATTGGAATATGCATTCCTGGAGAATACATCCCGACTTTCAAACTTCCTCTTTCCAATAGGGCATCTATGGTTTCATTTCCAATTCTACAATAATTCAAAAGAATATTTCCTTTGGCAGGGGCTCCTATCCCCACAATTCTCTTTCCTTGATATTTTAAATCAAAAAGAATTTTTCTTAATTCGTCTCTATTTTCTTCAACTTTTTTTCCAAATTTGTCATAAAATTCCTTGGAATCTAAACCAAATTCTTTTTCTTCATTTAAAATTTTCTGAATATTTTCCGAAATTGGAAACTGTCCTTTTCTGCACACATAAGTTCTTATGGAACCTCCGTGTGTTGAAATTATTTCTGCGTCAAAAACATCCATATCAAATTTATTAAATAAATTTATTAGTGACTTTAATGAATAATATCTAAGATGCTCAACATAAATTGAATCATATTGTGTATATTCTATCATTGTTCTTACATACCCAGATTCTTGCACAAAAACCCCTTTATCCTCCAATAAGATTTTTATTCCATTCATAAAGGAATTTAAATTCCTGACATGTGCAAAAACATTTGTTGCAATTATTATTTTTGCTTTTTCATTAATTTTTTTAGCAAGATTTTCACTAAAAAAATTTATTAATGTTGGAATGTTTTTTTTAACAGATAATTTGGCAGCTGCAGAAGGATCTATATTCAGTATTTTTATTCCATAAGGTAAATAATTTTCAAGAAAAGTCCCGTCATTTCCTCCAATATCCACCACTAAATCATCTTGGGATAAATTAAATCTTTCAAGAATAATCTTTGCTAAAGAATTAAAATTATCTCTTAATTCCTTATTGGAACCAGTGGTATAAATAAAATCTTCTGTAAATAATGCAAAGGGATTTGGAGCGTATTGCAACTGGACTAACTTACAATCTTCACAAAAAAATACATCCAGAGGATAATATATTTCAGGTTCACCTAATCTTTGTTCATTCAAAAATCCGTCTGGATTTGGATGGTGCCCCAAAGATAAAAATTTATGCAATTTTATTGATTCACATATTTGACATTTTCCAAATTTAATTCCTATTTCTTCCATTTTTATTAAAAAATTTTGTTCCTTTTTATATATTTGTATAAAAAATTAAACTTCAAACAAAGATTTTATTATTTTCAAATTTTACTCTATAGGAATACTGTCTGTTCCTTTCCCAAAATAAGGCCCTATTTTATATTCATAAATCAGAGTATTATCTTCAAGAACAGTAAAATTATGACCCCCCCTAAATGTAATCAGGCAATCTCCTGGATTTAAAATTGACTCTTTAATTATTTTGTCATCTAAATCATACAAATTTATTTTTATGCTTCCTTTAATAACCAACCAAGATTCTTGGGTAATATCTGTTGTCCGAATTTGTTTAATGTGCTTGTGTGGACTTATTTCCTTTCCTTTTTCCATTGAAAAATATGCAACCTGTAGATATTCTTCTTTAGGACTTAAATCATGCCTTTGAAAACTTGTATCATTTATCTTATTAATTATATGTAGGAGTATTTCTGGTTTTATTTTGGAATATATTTTTTCCATTTATAATTTTAATATAAATAACTATATAATATTTACTTTATAACAAAAAAATCTCTTTCGTAGAAAGAAATTTCTTTTTTTAACTTTTTGAAGAATTCATTTACTGCTTTAAAAACTCCAAAACGTTCTAATTCAGTTTCTGGGCTAGAAGTGTAATCATCTCCCCCTATGATTCCACCTTTTTTGAGTTTAGGGTAATATTTTTCCAAATCTTTTTTAACAAATTCATACTGGTGGTTTCCGTCAATGTATACAAAATCTAAGGATTCATCTTCAAATTGTTTTACAGCGTCTTCTGCAAATTTACGGATGAACACAACTTTATCTCCGTACTTCTTTAGGATTTTTTTTGCAACTTCCATTCTTTCATTCAAGGCATTAGTTGTTTTTCTCAGGTTTCCAATACTTTCAGAATAATCTTTATAAGATACCCAAGGGTCAATTAAATAAAGTTTTTTTATAGGTAAATTTTCCATCATATCTAAAGCATGGTCTCCATCGTGAACTCCAATTTCTACACCAACTAATTCTTTTTTTCCTATTCTTCTTAAGTTTCTATCAAAAGCACGAATTTCAAATTGTATCATTCTAAATCCTAAAGGTCTCAAAATCTTTCTTAACCAATATTTTTTAATTACAGGCATTTTAAATTCCTATTTGAATTGATTTATTTTCTGATTTAAGCTTCCTTGCCAATTCGATTCCTTTTTGAATGTAAAATTCATCAGATCTTTCAATTTCCCCTGATGGAACAAACCCTTTTTGTTCCAATTTTTCTTTTAAATCAGATGCCACCATCATTTTTACGAGATCTTTAAAGTTGGTTTTTGGTTCCCAATTAAGAATTCTTTTTGCCTTGGAATAATCTCCAAGTAACGCAGGAACTTCTGCAGGCCGATAATATTTGTCGCTTGTTTCTACAAAATCTTCAAAATTTAATTCGAACATATTAAATGCCTCTCTTAAAAAATCTCGAACTGTATGGGTTTCATTTGTTGCTATAACAAAATCTTCTGGTTTATCTTGTTGTAACATTAACCACATTGCTTCAACATATTCTTTTGAATACCCCCAGTCTCTTTTTGCATCCAAATTGCCCAAAGTTATTTTTTTCTTTTCCCCCACAAGAACATTTGCAATTTCCCTAGTAATTTTTTTTGTAACAAAATTCCACCCCCTTCTTGGGGATTCGTGATTAAATAATATTCCATTTGATGCAAAAATTCCGTAAGCATTCCTATATAATTTTGTCAAATGATATGCCCCTAATTTTGCAATTCCATAAGGGCTTTGTGGAAGCATCAAAGTTTCTTCATTTTGAGGAGGGGGTGATGCTCCAAACATTTCACTTGAAGAGGCCTGATAAAAACGACAATTAAGTTTCATGTCCCTTATTGCTTCTAAAATTCTTAAAGCCCCCAATAAATTAAAATTAATTGTGGATTCGGGATTATAAAAACTAATTCCTACATGGCTTTGGGCACCTAAATTATATATCTCATCAGGTTGAAATTCTTCCAAAGCATTCCTAATACTTGTAGCGTCAGAAAGATCTCCATAAATTGTATAATAAGGTGAATCCGGATACCTTCCATATTTATCCAAATGATCTATTCGTGTTTGATTAGGTAAACTAGTTCTTCTTGTTATCCCCCTCACCAAATATCCTTTTGACAACAAAAATTCAGCAAGATAAGAACCATCCTGACCACCTATTCCGGTTATAAAAGCTACCTTTTTTCCATTTATCATTTTAAACTAAATTAATATCACTAAAGAATTTTTAATGTATTTAAAGATACTGGTTGTTGAATAATTAATATTTGAAAACATACTTAAATTATCAAAACGAGTTATCTAAAACTTAAAATAACTAAAATAGATCACAAAAATTCAAAAAATTAAAGGACTTAAAAATGAAAATCAAAGAAAGAAAATTAGTTATAAATTTTTACTTCTATAATAAATAAGTCCTCCCAAAAAGATTATCCTCGAAATCAAAGTTGCAACTGATGCACCTATTACCGCATTTAAAGGACCATATTTTAAAAGCCACAATGCAAGTATTAAAGTTAATACAATATTAATCATTGTAGTGAAGATAGAAAATTTTGCTAAAAATTTTGTCTTCCCAATTGAAGTGAAATAAGAAACATAAATTCCTTCAAGAGAGAGAATTAAAATTAATGGTGAAAAAATTCTAAGAAGGATTATTGAATTAAGATAATTGCTCCCAAATATTATTTTTATAATTAATGGTGAAAAAATAAATGTCCCTATAGCAACAAAAGAAGAAATTAAAAAAACTATTCTAAAAGATTTCTCCAATCCTCGCTCCAATCTTTTTCTATCTAACTTACTAAAAATTGGATACATAACAATAGAAAATCCCATAAAAGCCATTAAAGCACCAACCAAACTGCTTGATACACTATAAAAACCAATGAATGCACTAGAAACAATTTTACCAAGAATAAGAAGATCTATATAATTATAAATCATTATAGATAAAGTGGTTACAACTACAGGAATCAAAAATCTTTTTATCTTCTTCTTTTCTTTTATGGGAATTTTAGAAGCAAATATTTCTTTCAAAGAATATTTCTGTTTTGAAAAAAACGATAGAAAACCCAAAGTAAACAAATATGAGATTAACACCCCAAAAATAATTAAAAAAAGCTTTTTTTCCTGAGACATAGTCGGTCCAATAAGTAAAAACAAAATTCCAAATACAAAAATAAATCTCGCTATTTGAAAAAATATTTCTTTGAAAAAAACAGGTTTAAGATTATTTGAAGCTCTAAAATTATTTTCTAAAAGATTTGTCATCCCATAAAAAAAGATTATCAGTGGACCTAAAAGCAATGCGAAAAAAATAGGCTTTTCATAATAATTATAAGCTATAAATTTTGAAGAAACAACTAAAAATAAAGAAACAACTAAAATAAGGATTAATTTTAGTTTAAGAAAATATTTTGAAAAATCACTTGCTTTTTTGTTATTCTTCCCTAAATAAGGAGAAACAAATTTTATTAATGCTGTGCCAATGCCTGAATCTGTAAAAGAAATCATTAAAAAGATTGTTGCTAAGACCAGGCTATACAAACCAAATAATTCTGGCATTAAAACTCTTGCTAAAATTGCAGTAAATAAAAGGGCCAGAAATTTTCCAAAGAAAGCTATTCCAAACTGATAAGTGCTGTTTTTTACTGCCAATCCTGAATTTCCTGAAAAATTTCTTTTTCTAATTAAGTTAAATAGAGTTTTGATTTCTTTTTTAAAATGAAATGCTTGTTTTTTCATTACATCTCCGGCGAGGATACCCCTGCTTTAAAGCAGGGAGGAATCGCCGTCCTCCATTAAATTTAATTCTGTTAAATCATTAATATGAGAAGGGTTAGATACTAACCCTCCTGAACTAAAAA
>Ga0265594_1000423_pt1 | contig 35585 bp, 23 predicted proteins | sample saktaG_11_FD_190147 | JGI IMG/M metagenome (GOLD analysis project Ga0265594, IMG submission 190147) | Saline water microbial communities from Sakinaw Lake, British Columbia, Canada - sak_2011_5_24_80m | ecosystem: Environmental > Aquatic > Non-marine Saline and Alkaline > Saline ... | reverse complement strand
GAGAAAGAACCTATTTTACAAATAGTTACGAACAGCACTTACAACACCCAAGGCGACCATTCTTGTAATCAATTGAATTTATTTAACTAATAACCGGACAGTAGTGATCTCAAATATATTAATATTTGGATAACGTGAATTGAATTTGGTGAAAACAATTAGGATTACTGATTTGCTCAGCAGGAGGAAACTGAAACAAAGTAAAGAAATCTTGGGCGCTTGCTTATGGAACAGTTCGGCAGAGGTAATATGAAGGAAATATTAGTAAAGTTTATTGAATCTATTAGATTAAATACAAAAATAAACACGTATGACGAGGCCTCGACAAAACAAGCAATAATACTGCCAATAATACAGATTTTAGGTTGGAATGTATTTGACGTTGATGAGGTTACACCTGAATATACTGTTGAAAATAAAAGAGTCGATTATTCGCTTAGAGTAAATAATACGAATGAATTTTTTATTGAAGTTAAAAAGCCTACTAAAGACTTAGAAAAACATCAAGATCAATTACTTGATTATTCTTTTCGTCAAGGAGTAGAACTTGCCGCTCTTACGAATGGTATAACTTGGTGGCTGTATTTACCCACACAAAAGGGTTCATGGCATGAGAGGAAGTTTTACACGATTGATCTCTATCAGCAAGATTCTGAGGACATATCCAATATATTTGTAAATCTTTTATCAAAACAAAATATTGTAAATGGAGATGCAGTAAAAAATGCTCTTATGATATATAGAGGCAGACGAAAAAGTAAAATAATTAATTCAACTATACCTGAAGCATGGAACAAAATCATTTTAGAACCTGATTCATTATTAATTGACTTAATACTTGAAGTTGTCGAAAAATTATGTGGCTATAAGCCTGAACCTGAAAAAGTAATAGAGTTTTTAAAAAGTAATACCAACCAACTAACTGTTTTTCCGACAATTGATATTGAGAAGCCAAAAGAAATTAAACCTAAAGACATAGATAAAAGTAAACCTTCCAATTTATGTTCTCCAAGTACAAAAGTATCTCAAGATGAATTAATTCCTTATATCGTAGCTTTGCTATTTCAGTTTGGAGGTAAAGCAACAAAAATGCAGGTTGACGAAGAAATCTATAAAATATTTAAAGAGCAATTTAGTGATAGTTGGTACCATGAATTGGTTTCTCACGGAGTTGAACGTTGGAAACATAATATAGCATGGGCAAAAGAAAGAGCAGTTCAATATCACAATTTAATAAAACCTGCTTCTAAATCTGGAAGAGGCATTTGGGAATTAACAGAAAAAGGCAAAGAATATTATCATCAAATAAAAAGTAAAATTGAAATAAAAGGCGGCTAGATCCGGACATAGAAGGTTGCTATTACGAATAAAGAAGAAAAAAAGATTAAGTCTAAAGAACTTCAAAGAATCCTTAAAGAATCTAATAACACTGTTGAACACTGGTTTGAGGAATCAAAAAAATATGATCCATCTGATATTGTCAGTGATCGAATCAAGGCTGAGATCAATAGATTATTAATAATTCGAATTGACATAATTTTAGAATTACATAACAGAAAAGTAAATCGCTTAAAAATATATGTTTTCGCAATTTTTGTATTGGTTATTATTTCGTTTTTTCAAAAACCAGAATTTCTGTTTAAATTCACCTTTAATAATTCTTTACTTCTAGCAATTATAGCTGCTATTGGTGCAATAGGTGGGGCAATAATACATCTCTTATTGACGAAGCCTGACAGAGAAGCAAAAAGAAAACATGATTTAGCACAGGCAGAGTATGCAAATTCTCAAACAAGATTAGTTAATCTTCAATTAGATGATAATAATGATAATTAATCTTATTAATTGTCTAATGAATCTTCTAATCACATGACGCCATAACGATAACCTGAAATATTTTATCCGGCGTCTGGATTGAATCCAACACCCCACCATATAGCAGAACAAAGTGAAGCCTTAATTTCCTGGAATAAGAACACTAAGAAGACATGTTGTTCTGTTTTTTACCATAATAAAAAAGAAGGTTAAGAACCTTCTTCTTCAATTTCGTTCATGATTTCTACCCAGGATTTACCCTTAATAACCAGCATAATATTAATAGTACTTATAATATCAAGGCTATCAACTAAAACAATCCGCAATAAATTTATTGCTATAAATAAGTAAATAGGCATATCTACTCCGAAAACACAAAAATATGCTTCACAATAATTTAATTCTTCGCGATCACTAATTGTGAATAACGTTATTAGTCGAAGAGCCACGCAAATAACGTAATAACACAAAAATACTTTTAATATCATTGTCTCCATTTTCTTTTTCCTTTCGTCAATTGTTTTCAGTTTTCACCATAATAAAAGAAGGGAGCACAAGACTCCCTTCTCCTAATTTAAACCATAACGCCGCACATAACTTTCCGGCAATTCAAAGTACCTAATAAATTCACGTCCAAATTCTTTAATTTGGCTCTTAATCTTGTAGACCGGTTTCTGTAGTTGCTGAGCAATTTCTTTATAACTATACCCCGCCGCACGCATCTGAAAAAGTACTTTGGCTTGAGGTCCCATATTTTCATAGAATCTTTCTAGCCCAATTTGAAATAGAACAATGTCACTCCCATCTTTTCTTGACGTTTGAATTGAGCCAGAATAGTCGCGGTTTTTGTCGTCAGCCTTGAAATCGAATGAAAACAATTCAACATTTTTATTGAGATAATTCCTGGGATTATAAACATCCCGAAACATCTGTGTACTTCGATTTCCGAAAGGAAGTCTTGTACCATTTTTCAGGTCGGTAGCCCTGTACTTCATAAAATTCACCAGTTCACCTACTGAAAGTTCCTTCCCTCTTTGTTGAGCATTATCATAGGCTTTATAAGCCATAGAAATTATGCTTTGGGCAATATCTGGATCATTGTGGGCGATTCTTTTGGCTTGTGTCATTAATGGTTTTGCCATTGCTTGAAACATATTTACCTCCAATCTTGGCTTATTATTCTTATTCCCGAATTTTGTGGAATAAGAAGATTAGAGGATGTCCGTTTTTAACTACAAATTATGGTTGATAATGGCTACTTTATCCTGTTTCATAACCTATGAAGGAGAACAATATGCCCAACTGGATAATAACACCGGATAAGTATTTAACTCAAGAGGAAACAAAACACCTTCGGAAAACCTGCCATGAAGCAAGTTTATTTGCAAAACCAAGAGGTATTCAAGCACCTGTAAGGGATGCACTAATTATTGAATTAGCCCTGGGTACCGGCTTACGGGTTTCAGAAATAGCGAACCTTAAAGTTGAGCATTTATACCTTGGTAAAGGTCAAAATTCACTTATAGTAAAAGATGGCAAAGGAAAGAAAGATCGCGCTGTTACATTCAGTTTCAAACTGAAAAACCAGATTCATGAATACTTAGAATACCGAAAATCAGATAGTCCGTACCTATTCTCCTCAAAACGCGGTGAAAAGATGACCAGATCGGCTATTCAAAAAGTATTTAAGAAAATGGCTATGAGGTCCGGGCTTCCGTGTCATTATAGTATTCACAGCCTACGTCACACTTATGCGACTAATCTCTACAAAGCGAGTGGATATAACTTGCGTTTGGTTCAAAAACAACTGGGGCATACTAACATAAACACAACCACTGTGTATAGTGACGTAATCAGTAAAGATCTGGATGCAGCCGTTGAAAAATTAGAATAGAGCATAACTGCTCTATTCTTTACTATATAACATGGTTGATTGGCTATATTACCAGCGAAAACTGGTGGTTGTAGGCTATATTTTGTTACAAATGTTGCCAATATTTGTCATCTGATGCTGGATACGGATTTAGGCTATTTTACCCTGTTTTATCTCAAATATTTATCATATCTTTCATAACAAATTATATTCTTTGTCTGGGAGAACTAATGGCATCTAATAAAAATAATAACGAGCAAAGTTTGGAAAAAAAACTCTGGGCTGCTGCTGATAAACTTCGTAAAAATATGGATGCTGCCGAATACAAGCATGTTGTTCTTGGACTAATCTTTCTGAAATACATTTCCGACTCTTTTGAAGAAAAATATGAGCAACTTACGCTCGCTTTTGAAAATCCGGAAAGTGATTGGTATATCAAAGAGCCGCAGGCAAGATACGGGGCTTTAAACGATCCGGATGAATATCGGGCAGAAAGCATCTTTTACGTACCGGAAAAAGCCCGCTGGACCTGGCTACAGTCGGTTGCCAAACAGCCGGAAATCGGGAAATATATCGATGAGGCAATGGTTGCCGTCGAAAAGGAAAACAGTACTCTAAAAGGTGTACTGCCAAAAGTTTATGCCAGACCCAATTTGGATAAACAAAGTTTGGGTAGTATTATTGATTTAATTGGAACAGTGGCTATAGGTACGGCAAAAGCGCAAAGCCAGGATGTGCTGGGACGTGTGTATGAATATTTTCTTGGACAATTCGCTTTGGCAGAAGGACGTAAAGGCGGACAGTTTTATACACCGGAAAGTATTGTTAAACTGCTTGTTGAAATGCTGGAACCTTACGAAGGACGGGTCTTTGATCCTTGTTGCGGTTCGGGCGGCATGTTTGTACAGAGTGAAAAATTCGTGGAAGTCCATGCAGATTTAGTTAAGAAAAATGGAAACGGGTTGACGCTTAATCCAAAAGATCGAATTTCTATTTATGGGCAGGAAAGCAACCAGACCACCTGGCGTTTGTGCAAGATGAACCTGGCTATTCGTGGGATTGATGCCTCCAATATTAAATGGAATAATGAAGGTTCATTTTTGAAAGATGCTCATCCCGATCTTAAAGCGGATTTTATTCTGGCTAATCCACCATTTAATGATAGTGACTGGTCGGGCGATTTGATGCGCGAGGACGCTCGCTGGAAATACGGAACACCGCCAACCGGCAACGCCAACTTTGCCTGGGTGCAGCATTTTATCTATCATCTTTCTCCTACCGGTAGTACCGGCTTCGTTTTGTCGAATGGTTCTTTGTCATCCAATACCGGTGGTGAAGGTGGTATTCGGCAGCGAATCATTGAAAATGATTTGGTGGATTGTATCGTGATGTTACCCACCCAACTATTTTACAACACCGGGATTCCTGCCTGTCTGTGGTTCGTGAGCCGATATAAAAATGGGAATAAAGAACGCGCTCGCAAAGGTGAGGTGCTATTTATTGACGCTTCCGAAATAGGTTATATGCTGAACCGCCGCAACCGGACTTTTAGCGAAGAGGATATTAAAAAGATTGCTAACACCTACCATGAATGGAAAAAGATAGATAGCGAATACGAGGACGTGAAAGGTTTTTGCAAATCTGCCACATTAGAAGATGTTAAAAAACACAATTATGTGCTCACTCCCGGTCGCTATGTGGGTATCCCTGATGAACCGGACGATGGTGTTTCTTTTGAAGAGAAAATGGCTGGGTTGACTTCCGAACTGAAAGAACAAATGGAAGAAAGCAGTCGTCTTGATCAGGAGATTAAAGAACAACTGGCGAAAATTGGGTTTGAGTTATGACCAAAGATGAACTGATCTTAAAACTAACCGATATTGAGTGGGAAGATTTTGAAGTAAAGGAAGCGCGCACTAATATTCCTAAAAATGCGTGGGAAACTGTCAGCGCCTTTTCCAATACAGCAGGCGGCTGGCTTATATTTGGCGTGAAACAATCTGGTAAATCCTTTGAAATTACAGGGGTAAAAAGTCCTGAAAAAATTGAACAGGATTTTCTGACAACACTGCGTTGCGAGAAATTTAATGGTAAAATTGTCGTGCAGTCTAAAAAGTATAATCTGGATAAAAAATGTGTATTGGCGTTCTATATTCCTGTTTCGGATAAAAAACCGGTCTATTTTAATTCCCTGAAAAATACATTCATTCGAACCGGCAGCGGAGATCAACGGGCTACTCAACAGGAAATCGATGCCATGTTTCGCGACCAGGCATTCGGAACGCAAACATCACGCCCTGCTATGGGAACTTCCATATCCAGTCTGAACACGGCGTCGTTTGAGCGATATCGTGATTACATGACCCGCTTCAATCCGGACGTTCCGTACAATAGACTTAAAAGCGATGAATTTCTTCATAAAACAAGAATCATTTCAGATGGACATGTTACTTACTCAGGATTACTGTTTCTGGGTAGTGAAGATGCGATAGCCGATTGTTTCCCTGATTTTAGAATTGATTATCTGGAAATACCAGGTACCGGTTACGAGAATGCCGAACCCCGCTACACCTTCCGGCTGGATGCTCAGGAAAACATCTGGGAATATTATTTCGCTATTTTTCAACGGCTGCGCAAATATGTGGATGTTCCGTTTCAGTTGACTACAGAAGGTTTTGCTACTGAAAAAAGTCCCGCTTTAGACGCCATCCGTGAAGCACTGGTTAATTTGTTAATGCACACCGATTATTTCAGTCCGGCAAAACCGCGTATCCGGGTTTTTACTGATAGAATCGAATTTTTTAATCCCGGCGCTTTACCCAAGCCGCTGGAGATTATTTTAAAAGAAGATGCTTCCATTCCGCGCAATCCTGTCCTTGCCCGGCTTTTCCGAATGGTGAAACTGGCGGAGAGCGCCGGCTTTGGCTTTGATAAAATGTGTTTGGGATGGAAAGAGACCGGCGCTGATCCACTGATGGATTCCGGTTTGGATTTTTTCAAAATAACCTTCCCTTTGGTGAAAAGGGTCGGAGAAAAGGTCGGAGAAGGTTCCCAGAAAGGTTCCCAGAAAAGTTCCCAGAAAATTGTTGAACTTATTAAAATAGATTCCAAAATAACGATTTCTCAAATGGCAGATAATCTTGGGATTTCCGATAGAGCAGTAAAAAAACACTTACGACACTTGCAAAAAGACGGCGTTATAAAACGTGAAGGTCCCGACAAAGGCGGGTATTGGAAAATCTTGGGTGAGAGAAACGAATAGTTTTAAAGAATGGTCATGAATACTCATATAAAACAAGTCGATGAAGGTTCCCAGAAAAGTTCCCAGATAACTACCCAGATAACTACCCAGATAACTACCCAGATAACTACCCAGATAACTACCTAGAAAGGTTCCCGGAAAACTACCCGGAAACTTACGGAAAAACAGGTTGCAATTCTTGAACATATCAGAGAGTATCCCAAAGCAGGACGTCACGAAATGGCCCAAAATATTAAGGGCATCACCGAAGACGGCATTAAATATAATCTTAAACGGCTGCAGAAATCCGGACTTTTACGTCATGTTGACTCTGCCAAAGGCAGTCATTGGGAAGTAATGAATGAGTGATATTGAAAACGAAAGGCTATATCAGGAAATTAAAAAGCAGTTGGTGAAGATTGGGCTTTTGCTATGATGATCAATCAATTTATTGAACTGAAAGATACTGGAATTGAAATAATTGATGGAGATAGAGGAAAAAACTATCCAAAAAACCACGAATTTTTTAAACTGGGGTATTGCTTATTTTTAAGCACTAAAAATGTTACAAAAAATGGTTTTTATTTTTCTGATTGTCAATTTATCTCAAAAGAAAAAGACAATAAATTAGGAAAAGGTAAATTGACTATAAATGATATAGTAATAACTACAAGAGGAACTCTCGGGAATGTTGGCTTTTTCGATGAAAATATAAATTATAAGTATATTCGTATTAATTCTGGTATGTTGATATTGAGAGTCAACAAAGACTATGATTCTTATTTTATTTATTCATATTTAAGATCAAAACTATTTAAGAGACAAATTCAGAAGTTTCAATCAGGAAGTGCTCAACCACAATTACCTATAAAAGATTTTAAATATATTTCAATTCCAATAATCTCAATAAGTGAACAAATAAATATTTCAAAATTCTTGCGTAACCTCGACCAAAAAATCGACCTGCTCCGCCGTCAAAACGAAACCCTTGAACAAATCGCCCAAACGCTGTTCAAGCACTGGTTTGTGGATTTTGAATTTCCAGATAATAATGGACTGCCTTATAAAAGTTCGGGTGGTGAGATGGTGCAATCGGAATTGGGGGAAATACCTGCTGGGTGGCGGATAGGCAAATTTAGTGATGAGTTTAAAATTATCATGGGGCAATCACCCCCAGGTGAAAGTTATAATGAAAATGAAGAAGGAATGATTTTTTTTCAAGGATGTACTGATTTCGGTTTTAGATTTCCTTCAATTAGGCTATATACATCTCAACCAAAAAGAACTGCTAATAAATTTGATATATTGGTCAGTGTACGAGCCCCTGTTGGAGATGTAAATGTTGCATTGGATAATTGTTGCATTGGGCGAGGGCTATCTGCAGTATCGAGTGAATGTAAATCATATTGTTTGTATAAAGTAAAATTATTTAAAGGTATATTTAATTTATTCGAGAGTGAGGGCACTGTATTCGGCGCACTAAACAAAGTGAATTTCCATAATATCGACAGTATTATTCCTAAAATGAATATTATTAAAAAATTTGAGCGAATAACAAATCCATTCGATGACAAAATATATAATAACGAACTTGTATTAAGAAATTTGATCAAAATCCGGGAACTACTACTTCCCAAACTCATGAGTGGCCAAATCCGCATAAGGAATTAATTGATATGGACGATAAAATAGATTATTCAAATCCTTATCAACGTTCAGAATTAGAATCCTGGTTGCATGGATATTCAGACGAAGAATGGCAGGAGTATATAGATTTTGCATTTTCGGATGATCATAAAAGAGATTTTAACTATGATGAAAGAAACTGTATATGTGTAGTTAAAAAATATTTAAAAATCCAGGAACTGACAACTGGACAATTAAAAATGGTGAACTGGGCAAAAAGCATTGTCGAACGTATTGAAAATATCAAATCGATGGACAACAGAGAGGAAGGTGAATCTGACAATCAGCCATTAAGGCATTTTACATTTCGGGTTGCATGGCATGATAATATGTGGAATGGTACTGTTTGTAATGATCCAAAGCACAATATTTTTTGTAACGGTTATCATTCATTGTTAAGTGATAGAATCCGTCGTGAAAAAGAAAAACAGTTAAAAAACGAAATCAAATATGCAGGTAAAAGTGTTAATAAGATGGTCAACAATGTTGGCGACACACCACCATGTTTTTGGAGTATAAATATATTTGGTGAACATGAAATACCCGTAAAACATTATAATCCTGCAGCAAGACATTTAAAACCTATAAAAGAAAATTTACCACCCTATTCGATGTTTTCTTGGCCATTTGCTCTCTCCTTCATGCACAAAAGCAAAGAACGAAAATTAAACGGAAAATATCCTCGTAACCTTGAAGACGTTAGAATCCCCCGATTTATCGATAAAGTAAAAAATAATTCAAGTATTGGGTTCATTTATGCAAATTTTAGTAACCCGATCTCTTATGAAGAGATGAAGTATTTGATTGTTGGTTGTGGGATTATTGATAATACTGGTGAATTACATCATTTTGGACCACAATGTGAAATAGAAAAAATAAAACAGAAAAATCGGGATTTACGAAATTTCCCATCAGTAAACTGGACAATTAAATTTTCCTTTGATCCTAATAGTTTAGTTCGAATACCATATCATGAATATATGGAAGAAGCCAAACGTCTATCATTGACTAAAGATGAGAGTGAGATATTATTATCAAAATTAAAAGTGACAATAGACGAGCCTGAACTTACACATTGTTTTAAATACGTCGCAATGGATATCGATGATGATGAAGCAATTTTTATTTTATCTAAAATCAAAGCAAGATTAGTAGAGGCTAAAAGTGACGGCGTAGTTAAAGTTGATTGGCTCCAAAAAGAAATCAATAAAATAGAACAAATGCTTGCACTATGCTGGAATAAAAGAACACACTTTCCTGGATTTCGTAATCTTGCACGTGCACTATTAAGTAAGCATGAGAATGATCATTGTGCATTAGATAATTTTATTGATTATATAAAGGAAAGTGATCCGAATTATGTTGATAAAATCAAGGAGTTATTAAACAATCCAAACTCTGATAAAGATTATTCTACTTATCGGAATTCACTATTAGAATTAAAGGATGAATTACACGTAATCGGCATATCTGTAGATGAATTTTTATTTTTATCGATGTTTAACTTATCACATGAGCAATTTGACAGGATTCGTATAGGTTTAAATATTAATAGACAATTAATAAGTGTACATGACATCTGCCAAAATCCATATTTACTATTTGAAGAATATGTACCAAAAGAAGACCCACAGGATTCATTAACAGGAGAGTACACAGATTTTCCTATAGAATTATTTAAGATTGATATAGGCTTATTTCCAAATAGGGATTATCTGGATAGAATTTATCTTCAAGAAAATATATTCGTAAACGATAAAAGGAGAATTAGATCATTAATTCTCCAATATTTAAAAGCACTTGAATATACCACTGGCGATTGTTTCGATGATGCCGAATCAATCCACCAATATATAATCAATTATCCGCTATTTTATAAAACTTCTGGAGACATTCTTAATATTCCAGAACAGTTTTTATTAAAGACAGACGATGATTATGACGCTCATTTATCAAAAAAAATTGAAATTATACAAGCGCATAACACCAAATATTATTATTTAAAGGACGTTTATAAAGCAGAGAAAGATGTTGCGGATTTCGTTCAGAAATTACTAAATAGCACGGAGTTAAATAATCTTAAATATGATAACCTTGATGGATACATTTCTAAGTCCATTAAATTGTTGAATAATAAAATAAGTGATGGATTCGATGAAGAAAATTTCATCGATGAAAGAACGAATCTCTACCAGAATATTTTCAAGTATAAATTTTATATTTTGTGTGGCAATCCCGGTTCAGGGAAATCCCATGAAATTCTCAATATCGTTAAATATATTATTGAAAGTGGAGAATCTTATATATTGCTTGCACCAACTGGTAAAGCAACTTTAAGATTAAAATCTGATCCTGATTTTAATACGATAAATTTCAATACTATGACTATTGATAAATTTGTCCATATGTGGAGAAATAAGCCGGATTTCAGAAAAAAATACAACAACATAATAATTGATGAAATGTCGATGGTTGATCTCATGAAGTTTAATGAATTATTGAATTTCTTTGAACCAAGTGATCCCAGCCTTCATCGGCTAATATTAGTAGGAGATCCCCATCAATTACCACCAATTGGTTTTGGTAAACCTTTTTATGATCTAATCCAATTTGTAAAGGATAATAAGGAATATAACAAAAACATAATTGATTTAGATGTCAATTGTAGGCAGCAGTTAGCAGATAATCAAATCTTGAATTTTAGCAAGCTTTTCTCGAATGCAGGGGAATTGAATAATGATCAAATTAGAAAAATTGAGGAAGGTAAAGATATATCTGCTGGATTCCGTATTCGCTATTGGGAAAACGAGAGCAAATTAATTGATGTATTGACAGAAGAATGGCAATATATTGCAGATAAACAGCAATCTAATGATTCTGATAATGAAAAATTAAATAGATTATATAAAATTGATTTATCCTGCTCAAAGCCTGAAGATGTAAAGTATGAAATGGAAAATTTCCAGATCATTACACCATATCGTCAATATTCAGAAATAATAAATCACTATTTCCAAACAGATGTTCGTAATAGTGAAGATATTGAAATAATGGAACTGTTTAAACATACAGATAAGATAATCAGGACCAGAAACTACTACGATAAAGACGATTTGATTCTTTCAAATGGATCAATAGGTATATCACTAAAATTGAAGAACAAGGAAATTGTTAGCTTCCCAGAATTGAAGGAAAAGTACATTCCAGTAGAGGGAGAAAATGGCCTCAGGAAGAATGATAAAGATTGGTTCGAATTAGCCTATTCAATTACTGTACATAAATCTCAAGGAAGCGGATTTAATCATTTGATAGTTGTATTACCTAAAAAATATGCGCTTCTATCTAAAGAATTATTTTATACAGCATTGACCAGAAGTAAAGAGACAATTAGTATATTGATCGAAGGTGAACCCGGACAAAAATTTGAAAATAGCCTATTTGAGTACGCTCGAAAAAGATCATATACTGAAAATCGAAAAACAAGTTTGATGCTTGATGAACCGTCCCATTATTATGGGCTTGAACCAGAGGATAAAGTATTTGTTCAATCAAGAGTAGAATATATTATTTACAAACATCTTATGGAGTATAGGGATAAGAATGGGGACCTTAGTAGTTTCGATTTTCGATACGAAAAGTACCCCATAGTAAATGATAAAGAAATTAGAATAAAAACCGATTTTACTATTTATACCAAAAAAGGTGTCTATTATTGGGAGCATTTAGGTATGTTATCAAAGTCATCATATAAAAGGATTTGGATGGAATGGAAACTGCCTACCTATAAATCAAATGATTTATTAGATCAATTAATAACAACTGATGAACTAAATGGAATAAAAGAAGAAAAGATTAAAAAAATAATTGAAGATATTATTATCGGAAATATCCAGAATGAGGATAGATATAGAATATATTCTAACCATCATTATTCATTGAGGTAATAAAAAGAATGTCTTTCAAAATTACTGAAGACGATATTGAACTTTTATGTCTTGATCTTCTTGAAAAGGCTGGGTTTGAATATATTTTTGGACCTTCCATTGCCCCGGATGGCGAACATCCGGAACGGCGGGCATGGGATGATGTGATTCTGCTTAACCGTTTTAAACATTCTGTAAATACATTGAATCCATCCATACCGGGTGCAGCCCGTGAACAGGCTATCCGTGAAGCGCTGCACATTGTATCGCCGGAACTGATCAACAATAATGAAACTTTTCACCGCTATCTCACAGACGGCATTGAGGTAGAATTTCAGAAAGACGGCGTCACCCGCGGCGATAAAGTCTGGCTGGTGGATTTTAAGCATCCGGAAAACAATGAATTTCTGGTTCTCAACCAATTTACGGTAATTGAAAATAACATCAATAAGAGACCTGATGTCGTAATATTCGTAAATGGTCTGCCTTTGGTGGTCATCGAACTTAAAAACCCTGCCGATGAGAATGCCACAGTGAAAAGCGCATTCAACCAGTTGCAAACCTACAAGGCGATGATTCCGTCGCTGTTTACATACAATGCCCTGCTGGTCATATCCGACGGACTGGAAGCGCGGGCTGGTTCGCTATCAGCCGGCTATACCCGCTTCGTTGCCTGGAAAAGCAGAGCAGGGAAAACTGAAGCGTCGCACCTGGTTAATCAGTTGGAAGTGCTAATTGAAGGTATGCTGAATAAACAAACCTTGCTGGATCTGATTCGTCATTTTACCGTTTTTGAAAAATCTAAGAAAGAAGATCGGAAAACCGGGCAGACTTTTGTTGAGACTGTAAAAAAAGTCGCTGCTTATCATCAGTATTACGCCGTAAACAAGGCAGTATCTTCTTCAATTAAAGCGGCGGACGCAGAAGGCAACCGTAAGGGCGGCGTAATCTGGCATACTCAGGGCAGCGGTAAATCGCTGTCGATGGTTTTTTATGCCGGGAAACTGGTACTGGCGCTGGATAATCCTACAATTGTTATGATAACCGACCGCAACGATCTGGACGATCAACTTTTTGATACCTTTGCCAATTGTCGTCAATTATTACGTCAGGAACCGGTGCAGGCAGAAAACCGGGACAATCTGCGTGAAAAACTGAAAGTGGCGTCCGGTGGTATCGTTTTTACCACCATTCAAAAGTTTTCACCGGATGATGCGGAAGTGATCTATCCGTTACTGTCCGATCGCAAGAATATCATTGTTATCGCCGACGAAGCCCATCGAAGTCAATACGGTTTCAAAGCAAAAACAATCGACGTCAAAGACGAAAACGGGAATATCATCGGACAACGAACCGCCTATGGCTTTGCAAAATATGTCCGGGACGCTTTGCCCAATGCCACTTTTATCGGGTTCACCGGCACCCCTATTGAACTAACCGACCGTAACACCCCGGCGGTATTCGGTAATTATATTGATATTTATGACATCGCCCAATCCGTGGAAGACAAAGCCACTGTAAAAATATATTATGAGAGCCGGTTGGCAAAAGTAGAGTTGAATGAGGAGGGTAAGCAACTTATCAACGAATTGGATGAAGAACTGGAAAAAGAAGATTTGAGCGCCACCGAGCAGGCTAAAGCCAAATGGACCAAACTGGAAGCAATTGTCGGCACAGATACACGTCTTGAAAATGTAGCCAGAGACGCCATTAAACATTTCGAGCAGCGCCAGGAAGTTTTTGACGGCAAAGCCATGTTTGTAACCATGAGTCGTCGCATTGCCGTCACGATGTATGAAAAGATCATCAAATTACACCCTTACTGGCATGATGAGGATTTAACAAAAGGCGCTGTTAAGGTTGTTATTACCGCCGCTTCTTCAGAGGGACCGGAACTTGCAAAGCATCATATGACCAAAGATCAGCGCCGGCAGATTGCCAACCGCTTTAAAGATTCAAGAGATCCCCTACAATTTGTCATCGTTTGTGATATGTGGCTGACAGGCTTTGACGTGCCTTGTCTGCACACCATGTATTTTGATAAGCCCATGAAGGGGCATTCGCTGATGCAGGCAATAGCCAGAGTAAACCGTGTTTATCTTGATAAACCGGGTGGATTAATTGTGGATTATATTGGTATGGCAAGCGATCTTAAAAAAGCGATGGCTATTTATGCCAACAGCGGTGGTAAAGGTGAACCAGCCAATCTACAAGAACAGGCTGTTGAATTGATGCTTGAAAAATTTGAAGTTGTGGCTCAGTTCTTCAAGGGCTTTGATTATCAACGATATTTCAGCGCTGATACATCCGAAAAACTATCAATCATTCTTCAGTCCGAAGAGCATGTTTTAAGTTTAGAAGATGGCAAGGCACGCTATATCGGCGAAGTTACCGTTTTATCTAAAGCCTTTTCCTTATCTATTCCACATGAAAAGGCTATCCACTTAAAGGAAACTGTCGCCTTCTTTCAGGCTGTTAAGGCGCGCCTGGTGAAGTTTGAAAGGACCGGTTCCGGAAAGACAGTTGATGAGATCGAAACTGCTATCCGCCAGGTTGTGGATCAGGCGATTACGTCCGATAAAATCATCGATATTTTCGACGCAGCCGGTATTAAAAAACCGGACATTTCAATTTTATCCGAAGAATTCCTGGCTGAGATCAAGGGCATGAAGAGGAAAAACCTGGCTTTTGAATTACTCAAGAAATTGTTAAATGATGAGATTCAAGTCCGCATCCGTAAAAACATTATCCAGAGTAAAAAATTGATGGAACTGCTGGAAGAAGCGATTCGGAAATACCAGAATAATTTGATCACGGCAGCAGAAGTTATTGATGAACTGATCAAACTGGCAAAGGACATTAAAAAAGCAGATGCCCGTGGCGAAGAAACAGGCATGTCTGATGAAGAACTGGCTTTTTATGATGCTTTAGCGAATAATGAAAGTGCGCGGAAAGTATTAGGAGATGAAACTTTGCAGGAATTGGCTATCGTACTGGTTGATAGAGTCAAGAAAAATGCCTCTATCGATTGGGCTATAAAAGAAAATGTTCGAGCAAGACTTCGGGTAATTATAAAGAGATTACTTCGTAAGTATGGTTACCCGCCGGATAAACAAGCGATTGCGACGGAAACGGTATTAAAACAGGCAGAATTATATACGGATGAGTGGGTAAAATCGACTTTTTCGGGTTAATTCTTATTTCATATAGCGGCTGAAAACACGATGCTGAAATAAATAATAGGTCTTATATACGATGACTTTCTCTGGGACGCTTGTAATTTACACCCCCCCCCATTTTGGCGGAATTTCTATATATTCAAGTTTTAGACAAACACGAAAAACGTCACTTAACGTCCTTAATACTCAACGCATTACAATACAATTATAACCGCAAACATTTAAAAGGTTGTGTAATATATGTGCATCATACAGACAGATTACGTGGTGTTTAAAGGGACACCAATATTTATAATTTGTTGAATAGCGGGCTTGTTAGATGTGTTAAAATGGATTTAGATAGCGGAATTGTGCCTGTTTTCACTTTGAAATTCAAATGAAACTTTGTAGAATGAAAACAGAAATAAAGAGGTAGATCATGACGATGGAAAATAGGTATATTGGGAGCGTAAAGTTATTTGCAACCTCAGATGCCCTGGGCTGGATCACAGAACGTGTTAAAAGTAAGGGAGATCTAAAGAAAAAATGTGGTGTTGAGATAATAGATAAATTCTACGATTGGAAAACAGGCAGGGGGCGGTTTGGGGATTCAATCGGAACTATAGAGGCAGGCTCATATTCTGATGATACTCAGTTGATGCTGGCTGTGGCAAGAAGTATAAAACCTGACGGAAATATAGATTACCACTACTTTGCAAAAAGGGAGTTAGCAAGTTGGTATAAATATAATAGGGGCGCCGGAAACACAGTGTCAAATGCAGCAATTAAAATTTCTCGAAAGTCAGTTAATTGGAACACCAACTTCTTCACTTACAATAAGAATGGTAAAACACGAGACTATCGTGATTGTGGGGCCAACGGCGCAGCCATGCGAATATTACCGATTGTTCTGGCAAACAGGGGTAATTTCAAGAAGATAAAAGAAAACATATTCGGTAATGCTATTATTACGCACGGGCATCCCAGAGCGATTCTTGGGGCAATATTGTATGGGTATGCTCTTGATAGCATTTTTAAACACACACCGCAGTCTATTAATGGATTAAAGTTCCTGGAAGGCATGTCAAAGGTCTTGGACAATGTCTTTAATTTGACCTTTGTTGGCAAACCTGAGTTTGTTGAATGGATAAGAATTTGGAATGACAATAGCCAAGCGAGAAATTTCCTGAGTGAGTATAATGATGAACTCTTTGCTACAAAGAAAAAAGTAAAGGATTTAGCAGATTACCTGAAACATGGATATTCTCTTAAGGAAGTATATAGTAAATTGGATTGTTTTACAAAAGGAAAGATTTCCTATGGAACGAACACTGTCTTAGCAGGCATATATACATTTTGTAAATATCTTGATGATCCGGAGAATGGTACAATAGAAGCCGTAAACACTCTTGGATCTGATACTGATACAATTGCAGGTTTTGTAGGCGGTCTATTTGGTGCTTTATATGGTGACGATATCATTCCGGAGAAATGGAAAGATGTTCAAGATAGTGATTATTTGGATGAAGTCGCAAAAAAATTATACGAGATTTCATCAGGCAACCAATCTCAGATTAAAAGTGTTGCTGCAATAAAAGGGAAGGACATATCCACAATAATTGATGACCAATTTTCTATAGGAGATACTGTTTATCTCGCACTACTTGGTAATGGGAAAGTAATTTCAAAAGTATTGAGACCATCCCATCACAAAGGAAAAGAAAAGTTATATCTTGGGGTTAGGTTTGATATTGGTCAAAGTTGTATCTTTTCAAAGTTGATCCCTGAATAATTAATTAGGTTTTACTCTTGCCCCTATAACGGCATGTAATATCAAGAAATACAACGCATTACTAGAATATTATCCCCGCAATCATTTATTCGTTTGCGGGGATAATTGCGTTGTAAGGTATTGATATATAAAGAGAAACATTCCCTTTTTGCTATATGACTAAAACTTAATTCTTCTTATGTATAGAGATTCCCAGGCGTTCCTTTATTTTAACAGTTGCCTCCACAAGTTTAGCGGAATTATATTTATCAACACCCGTTTTTAGTGACATATTTACTTGGGAATTTAGCCATTTCAATTCGCCCTTACCTCCAACTTCACCTAAGGCTTCTATTGCAGTATTTCTAACATAAGGATCCCTGTCGTTGAGGTATTTCTTTGCTAAAGTAAGAGCGCCTTTTGATTTTTTTTCAACCATCGCTTGCAACTTCAGCATTTGAGGTCTATTACTTTTACAACGAATTTTTTCTAATGTTGGTAGGTCTGCTTGATTCCATTTCCCCTCCATACATTGCATCGCTATTTTTTGAACATTGGTATCGGTTGATTTGCAGTATTGTATTATTTCCTTTCTCGTTTTCTTTCTAAATCTTTGGTAACTATTAGACAAGTTGATTACAATGTTTTCAATATCTTTTTGTTTATGACCATTTGAATTGAAATTCTTTCGATAAATTTTCCAATCTTTGATAATTTGTAGATAATATGGAATAATACGTCCGCTTTCATTTCTTAGAAATTTGCTAATTCCTTTCTCGGCAGCGTCTTCGTCGGTAGATTTTATCATTTCTAATAATACTTTTGGCTGTTTCAGTGCTCGTTTTAATTGTTGTTTTTCCTTCTTAATTTCCTCTATCTTGTCATTGAACATAAAATGACCACCATATGAGACTCTCCCCGATTTTACTTTTCCTGTTTTTAAAATACGCCCCGATATTTCTCCGTTTTTATGTATATAGCCATAAGGTGAAACACAGTACTTGTGGTCATTCTTTTTTATATTAAGATGGAAATAATTGGAAGAAACATACTCTGCTACTGTAGGATGAAAATGATCATAAGCGTTGCATACATCTACTTTATATCCTTGTGGTAGAATTTTTTTTGCGTTCACCAATAGTTGGTCTATTAAGTCATTATGTTTTTCATAATATTCTTCTTCCACTTTTTTTATGTCATTCAAATCTTGATAATTCCATTTATGCAATATTTTTTTATAATGGACTATATCCTTTTTAATTCTTCGTTTACCACCTATCGGTTTTAGCATACTATCTGGAAGTTTCAATCTCCCTATTAATGTCAAATAATTTTCCGTGTCTCTTGTTAATTTCGAAATTCCCCTCATTTTCTCTTTGTTTGAAGCATACAAATTACATAGTATTTGTTCTGGTTTCATGGTGGGTTCCTTTTTTTCGTTATTTTATAGCCGCGCTATTGAAAACAATAAAAATCTATAATACACCACTTGAAAAATAAAAAATCAAGCGTGATGATAGTATAAAGTCTAATATTAGACGAAATAATTTATGGGGCTCCTTTATTGTGAATTAATCTCTTCCTTTACTTTATTAAAAATAGCAGCAATAGTATCATTGATTTGGGGTATATATGGATTAATCTTTCGGGCAATTTTAAAACTCTCTAATGCTTTTGTAAACTCGCCTAATAATGCGAATAGTTTTCCCCTCATATAATATCCATAATGATCAGATGGATCTAATTCAATTGCTTTTGTAAAATCCTTTATTCCGTTTTTATAATCTGAAAGTTTCATATAACAGAAACCTCGTCCGCGATAAGCCTGTTGATTTTTAGGAAATTGTGCAATGTATCTACTAAAATCGTTAATTGCTTTTGCATGCTCTTTTATTTCTACATAGCATAGTCCCCTGTTGAAGTATGTCTCATAGCATTCTGGATTTATTCTAATGGCTTTTGAATATTCTTTAATTGCTTCGTCATATTTCTTTTCATCTCTTAGAACTATTCCTTTATTGAAATAGAATATTGAGGTGTTAGGCTCTAATTCTATAGCACTATTATAGTCTTCTAGGGCATTTTCATATTTTTTCTCTTTTTCAAAAAGACAGCCACGCTCAAAGTAGTAATCTGCGTGATTGGGGGCAATTTCTATTGATTTAGTAAAATCATCGATCGCTTCGTTGTCTTTTGATAATTTCGTATAACAAAGCCCGCGTCGATAATAGGTATCAGCGTAATTTGGATTAAGCCTAATTTCTTCATTAAAGTCATTCATTGCTTCATCATATTTGTTTAATTTAAAGAACAAACAACCACGAGTATAAAACACAAACGAAATTTTTGAATCAATTTCTATTGATTTAGTAAAATCATCGATCGCTTCGTTGTCTTTCGATAATTTCATATAGCAAAGCCCACGTTGATAATAGGTATCAGCCTCATTTGGATTAATCCTAATTGCTTCATTATAGTCATTCATTGCTTCATCATATTTGTTTAATTTAAAAAACAAATTACCACGATTATGAAACAAAGCAGAATTTTTAAAACCGAGGTCTTCTGCTTTATTAAAATCCTCTAGTGCCTTTGTGTAATTATCAAGTTGATTATAAATATTACCCCTGTTAACATATAATTCAGCCTCATTTGGATTAATCCTAATTGCTTCTGTAAAATCAGCCAAGGCTTTGGGGTAATCCTGCATCAAAAAATAACCATAACCACGCGCTAAATAAGCCTCACCGTTTTGCGGATTTTGTGAGATTTCTTTTGTTATCTCATTAATTTGAACGTTGAAGTCCTGATAATCGTTGGATTTCATAATTTCCCTCTCTATATTTATTCCATAGAAATGTAAAACTAATTGGGTTTATATGCAATATCTCAATCAGCGCTGCAATATAGCACCAGTTTTCATTTTAGTCTTCTTCTTCGTTTATAAAATCTAAAGTGTTATCATCGGGTTCATATATTATATCTTCGCCCATTTCCGAATAAATTCGGTCATATTTTTCTTTAAGGCGTTCCGCTTCTTCTTGAGTTGTGCATTTCAAAGGAATTTCTTTGACCTTATTATCGGATTTGTAAAAATAAAACCACTGGTTATCGTATTTCTCAATTTTGCTCATTATAACATAGACCAATAATTAGTTTGTTTAGTACCGGACTTGTCAGGTATGTTATTAATCCTCTCAATTATTTCTTAAACACCTGGATACTGATAAACCGAATCCTTAATATGCCCCGATTTATTTAAACCAACTGCTTTCCAAACATCAGCAACATCGCCACCTATTCGAATTTTTGCAGTAGAATTTTTCTGAAAGACATTTTTCAATTGTTTAAAAAGTGATACCCTCCATTTAAAATTATAACGATACCGGCTATCCGGTTTAACGGGTTCTTCTAAAGGTTGCATCTTATCAAATAAATCAGTTGTAGGATAATTTCTCTTAATTCGAGTTATTAGTGATTTCTTATATCGTACAGTTGCATACGAAATATCTTCTATTTGAGAGGAATCCAATTCTGTCATTATCCTTTTAGCGAGATCTAAATAATCTTTCTCACAACCGCTGTAGTATATAATTGGCTCGATAATAATTTTTAAACGGTATCCCTTTGCGTTTTGCACTTTTTGTGCGGCTTCTATTCTTTTATCTAATGATGCTGTACCATTTTCATAATTTGTAATAACGTAAGGTGTGTTAAAATTCATTGTAAAGCGTACCTGGTTGTTGCCATTGTATTTAAGCATTTCGTCTACATGAGATGATTGCGTTCTCAAGTTAATATCGACATCCGGATAATTTGACAATAATTTCATTAGATGGTTCATAAACCCTGAAATTGGATCTATGGCAATAATATCAGTGTATTCAGATATATTTAATCGGGGCCGGAAACCTTTATTTTTATCATAGTAGGTGGGTAACATTTTAACAATTTTATTCATTTTAGATTTTGTAACTTTTTCACCAACTTTTTCAAAGATCTTTGAGATATTGTCCTTAATATAAATGACTGCATCTTGATCGGAATTTATCCCTTTTTTTATATAATACATTCTTAATTTGTCCACTTCTTTTCCCAAAGCAGGTGGTACTTTATACAGGGTTTCCTTTCTATAGAATGATAATGCACACCATAAAACAAGAGCACTCCTGTATACATAGACTTCAGTTTCGATTTGTTTCGGCAATTCATTGATATTTGTATAAACCTGTTTCCAAGCGATCTGCGCATTTTGAAGATAACAAAAATCACAAGTGGATTCACAATGCCACCCTAAAATTAAAAGGGTCCCCAAATTTTCTACAACGTCTCCTGGACTTGGAAATATTTTACAGAATGGTCCTTTCCGGGTGGTTAATACGAGAGATTCTTTTGAATACCAGTATTTATCCTGGGGACTTAAATTTGATGGAAAGGGGGGAGAATCATTGCCTAATTGGGAAATGGGCATGTTTGGATATAATTTTTTTACTCTACTTAATATTGTTTGAGTATAGGGTTCATTTTGAGCGGATTGAGTAATGATTATTCTTTTAAATTTGGGTTGGAACTCCTGATTAATGGTTTTTAATCTATTCATGTGATAATTATTCCTTTTATTTATTATTTCGTGTCCGACTTGTCCAACTTTTTTATTTTTACTTAGCGAACACCAAACATATTGACGTTTCCGTGATTTATCCTTTTGGGGACCCCTTATTTCTGTAATATCATAAAGTTTGAGTTGTTGAGAAAGTTTTGTTTTAGACAGCGGCTCATCATAAATATCCCGGAAGGCTTTTAATGTAAGGTCTTTATCAAGGCTACCCTCAAAGTCGGACAACTTGGACAATTCTTCCTTATTGTACTTACATTCCTCGATTTCCGATAGAAACCAATCGTGATCATTGTTTTTAAGATGGTCACTAAATTCTTGAAAATTGTTTTTATAAATTCCGGCAATAGCATTTTTAAATTCGGTTTCTACTGGTTTTTGTGAATCCTGAACACTATAAGCAAAACTGCCTATGTAGGTAGCAAATGCATCTATTTCACATTTTATTGTTTTAATTGTGGAATCGCCTTTAAACCACCCACATGCCCGTAGAGGGGAACCTGTCTTGACTACTGAAAAGCGTCTATCATCTTTTTCAATCACGACCGGCACTTTGTGATTAGAAAGAAATATAAAATTCGTAGGATTGTCCTGACTAATAGAGTCTTTTCCCTTACCTTCAATCACCATGCTATCTTCAGTAATCCAGGTTTTTAATCGGTCTTGTCCTTTTTGTGAGGCTGAAACTTCATTAAAGCAGACTAACAAATGGTCTTTCAGTAATTTATTATAACGCGATTCAAGGGCATCTTGGTTAAGCAACTGGCAGTTATCAGCCCCAATTAAAGGTTTCAGGATATGGTTAAATAAAGTATTCTTTCCGGATCCCTGTGGACCTACTATTACCCACGCTGTGCATGTTTTTCCACCGGTATTAAAAATTACCGCCAGCCAGTTTAAAAAAGACTGATGAACCTTTTGGTCAGTGAAAATATTCTCCAGAAGTTTGTTAATTGTTGGGAAATCAGCGGACGTAACAGCCGCCCGCTGATTCTTGTGTTTTTGTTTGTAAATTGATCTACAGTAGGTATTGAAAATCAATCCTTCCTTGTCTTTCTGGAAACCAGAAGGCTTTAGTGGATCATAGACTACCCTGATTGGCTTAAAGACGTCTGGAGGATCAAAATTATAGGCTTTACACAAATCTCTAATTTGGGTTTTTGATCTTCTCCTGATTACTTTCCCGTTAGGTTTTATAAGAATATACTCCCCTGTTTCTTCTTCAAGATACAGGGGAGATTGATCATTTTCTTTTGACGTAGCGGTTGCATCTTCACCAAAAACAGACTTTATGATATCTTTTTGCAGTTTCTTTGGGATTTGCATTTTGTTGTCTATCAATTATCCCACCCTTTCAGTTTGGTTGCTTATGAATAATAAAGAGTTCATTGATAAAAATCAAGGCATCTTCTTTTGAGAATCCGTCATCTTTTAAAATGTGCAAGTATTCAAGATATTCATTGGGGTCATATAAAACCACACTTTTTTTCATTTCCCAGAGCATATTTGCAAATTTTCTATCATTCCCTGTTTCTGTTTGTTTTTCTTTTAAATTTTTTGTTTCCATACTTTAGTGTAGTATGGAAACGGTTAACCGACCCCAAAGCAAATTAGGTTAGTTAGAGTTATTTTAGGAAAAACTAAAATTTAAGTATTAATATGATTAGTCAAACCCGCCTAAAAATAAATACATTCCACTTTGTTCCCACATTTGTTCCCACATTTGTTCCCACTTGACGATACCTGTCTCGACGAGAAATCCATATAATCACCTGCCTTCTAAGCAGAGGGTTGCAGGTTCGAGTCCTGCTCGGGGTACACAACGAGATCCCCTCAATAATCATTAATTATCAATTGCTTAGTGTATTTAACAGGTCTAAATCCAGTTCAATACTTTTGCATATGCTTTCATCTAAAAATAGTTCGCTTTGCTTATGTATAAAATACATACGGCGTCGCAGTAAAATTGGTGTTCTTGAGTGTAAAAACGCATCCTGTTCTCCTGTTTTAATTTGTAAGTTACCAATTGAAGTTGACAACGCAATTGGTAAAGGACAAGGATAATATCAAGGTGACTTCTTTTATGCGTAAATTTCAGAAAAGTCCATCACGTGTGGTAAATTACTTTAAACACCCTAAGATCACTTACGCAGCATGAATAATACGTTTAATAATTGCCGGAGTAATATATGACTTCATGGAGTGGAAATTAAAAGGGATTAACATGACAAGCAATAAAATATTCAAGCCTGATCCATATCTAAAGCGATTATACCAGGATCCTGCTACACCTGTCAGGTTTATTAGATTCTTTTTCCTCAGGTGAGATCAATCCTGTAAATCTGAGAGGTGTTTACATTCCAAAAAAGTGATCAATCAGATTTTCCACCAGTTCATCCCCGGGAATAAAAGGCAAAGTAATATGCCCGTCATTCCGATGCTTTTTATTCCATAGCGCCGCAGTTTCCACGGCATTGGGATTGCGCCCCCAGCTGCGCCGGGCAACACCGCCCATGACGTCCCATGAAAGCCCTTTGCGAATCACTTCGTCGGCTTTTTCACTGCCGTCCAGTAAAATGCCATTTCCCCCGTTGCTGGCGCGCCCGATGCCGACGCCGCCGCCGTTGGCCAGGACAACGAGTGTCATTCCTCTGGCAATATTGCCGCCGAAACACTGCACCGACATATCGGCGGTTGTCCGGCTGCCGTCATAAATATTGGCGGTTTCCCGGAAGGGCGAGTCGGTGCCGGAAACATCATGATGATCGCGACCGAGCAGCACCGGACCGATTTCACCCTTGCGAACCATATCGTTGAACTTCAAGGCGATACGGACACGACCTTCCTCATCGGAATAGAGAATCCGGCATTTCGTACCAACAACCAGTTGATTTTCTTCGGCAGTTTCGATCCAGTGATAATTATCACGATGCAGCGAACTTAATTTCGGATCAATACAGGCCATAGCCGCCTGATCGGTTTTACGGAGGTCTTCATCCTTGCGGCTGAGGCAGACCCAGCGGAAAGGACCAAAGCCTTTATCAAAACAAATTGGACCTATGATATCTTCCACATAAGACGGCCAGATGAACCCTTCGGATGTGTCAACCCCGTTTTGGGCAATTTCCGGGACGCCGGCATTGAAAATAGACGCCATGAAGCTGTTGCCGTAATCCCAGAAATAGGAGCCATTCCCGGTGAGGCGTTTGATTACGCGATAGTGACGTCTGAGCGACTGATCTACAAGTTTGCAGAATTTATCCGGATCGGACTTTATCAGTTCGCGCCCTTCCTCAAAAGTTACTCCCACGGGAGTGTAGCCGCCTTCATAAACGGCATGACAGGAGGTTTGATCGGAGATCAATTCAACGTCAATATTATTTTTATCGATATATTCCAGCAGATCGACGACATTGCCGTGATAGGCGATGGAGACGGCTTTCCGGGCTTGTTTATATTCCCGCATCCAGGCGGCGATCTGATCAAGATTATCGGAAACTTTGCCGACCCAGCCCTGATCGTGGCGGGTTTTGATGCGGCTGTAATCCACTTCCGCGATCACGCCGATTCCGCCGGCAATTTCAACGGCTTTAGCCTGAGCGCCCGACATGCCGCCGAGTCCCGAACTGATAAAGAAAATGCCTTTCAGGTCTTTATCTTCGGGAATGCCGAGGTACTTTCTGCCGGCATTTAGCAGAGTAATAAAGGTGCCGTGAACGATTCCCTGAGGTCCGATATACATCCAGCCGCCGGCGGTCATCTGCCCATAATTGGAAACGCCCATAGCGGCGAGCTTCCTGAAGTGTTCCGGATTATCCCACTCCCCGACAATTAAACCGTTAGTGGAAATAACTCTGGGAGCCATCGGGTGCGATGGAAAGAGACCAACCGGATGACCGGAACTGACCACCAGGGTCTGTTCTTCCGTCATGATTTCAAGATACTGTTTAATTAACAGGTATTGCATCCAGTTCTGACAGACCTGCCCGGTTTCGCCATAGGTGACCAATTCGTAGGGATACAGCGCCACGTCGAAATCCAGATTATTATCAATATTAACCTGAAGCGCGCGGGCTGCCAGAATGCCTATATATTCGTTTACCGGTTTGCCCCAGATTCGACCTTCTGGGCGGAAGCGATACCCGTATATTCGCCCCATGGTGCGCAGTTCTTCCAGAAACTCAGGCGCCAATTTTTCATGTAACTCATCCGGGATATATCGAAGCGCATTTTTTAAGGCAATAACGGCTTCGTTTTTCGTCAGGTTGAATCCGCGGCTCGGGGCGCGGCGAATACCTTTGACAAACTCCTTGTTGGCGGGAAGTTCTGCCGGCAGTTTTACTGTCATAGCCGACGCAATATCGAAATTATTCATGATCTGCTCCCATATTGCTTTGAAATCTTCAACTTTGCGATCTCTGCGCCTTTGCGTTTATAAAAATATTTTTTCATTTTGGCAAACGTTCCTGTACCCGGGCCTGAATTGTTCCGTTTTCCAGATACTGATACAGATTTTTTCCCGGGCAGAGAGTCTCGGTATAATCTTTGTGACCTTTGATGTCATAAAGCGGAACATTGAATCGTTCGACTAAATATGCCGTGAGCTCAATGATCGCTTTCATTTGAGATTGATTTACAGTTGCGTTTTCAAAATTTCCCATGAGACAAATCAGTGCGTGTCCGGTAGGATCGTAATCCGTATTGGTAGCTCCGGGATAATTGATGGGTCTTGCTTCATATATTACGCCGTCAGGATCAATCATAAAATGATAGGGAATATCGATCCATTTTTTTTCTTTTCTACTCCAATCCTGAAGATTACGAATATGCTCAACCGGATCTTTATCAGGAGGGTAGTCAACTCCGCCATGATGGATAGTGATCTTGCTTATTTCGTGTTGGGGTAATATACCGGCGAGAGGTTTCCATTCCCAGTCGGCATGCCGGACGATCTGCAAATGATCCGGATAACTTAATTCCAGAATCTCATATTCTTTATGAATTGGTATAGAACACGCGCTGAAAATTAAAACTAAGATAAGAATATGAAGCATCCCGGATTTCATCGGTTTTCCTTTCAATAATTGCAATTAAAGTTAGCCAATTCAAAACTTCGGCACAAACTAAAGATAACGGCTTAGTGCTTGTATGGTCAACCCTGTTTTATTATCTTTGGCACAAATGCCGAGGGAATATTTTATGAACAATGCCAAAATAGTCAGTAATATCGGTGAACTTGTCAGCTATGACTCTGATTCGGAATCGATGAAAGTATATCAAAATGTCGATATGGTATTTGCCGATGGAGTCATTCGGGAAATTGGTAAAGATCTGTTTTCCAGTGAACTTGAGCTTTTCGACGCTGAAGGTTCGTTAGTTACTCCCGGTTTTGTAGATCCTCATACTCACCCGGTGTTTTTTGAAACACGGGAGCTGGAATACGAGATGAGAATTATGGGCAAATCCTATATGGAAATTGCCGCCGCCGGTGGCGGAATTCGTTCCAGTGTCCGCAGCTTACGGTCTGCCGACTATCAAGAACTAAAAGGGAAAGTCAAACAACGGTTGGATGATTTTTTCCGGTTTGGCACGACAACGATTGAAGCGAAAAGCGGTTATGGATTATCAACGGAAAGTGAGTTGATGTCGCTGCGACTGTTAAAAGAACTAGACGATGAGCATCCACTGGATATCAAGCGAACGTTCCTCGGCGCCCATGAATATCCAGATGAGTATCGCGAAAATCATGATGCTTATATCGATCTGATTATTCAGGAAATGCTGCCCAAAGTTGTCCGTGAAGGATTGGCGGAATTTTGCGATGTGTTTTGTGAAGAGGGCGTATTTTCAGTCCGCGAATCCCGCAGAGTATTGAAGGCAGCGAAATTTCTGGGACTCGGTATTCGTTTGCATGCCGAGGAATTCAGACCCATTGGCGGCGTTCAATTGGCGGCGAAATTAGGAGCCATATCAGCCGACCACCTGACCGCAATTACCGAAGAGGGGATCGATGCTTTGATTGAGGGCAACGTAATCCCGATCCTGTTGCCGGCGACGACTTTTTTCCTGGGCTCTGATCATTATGCGCCCGGTAGAAAGATGTGGGACAGAGGCTTGCCGGTTGCCATTGCCACGGATTTCAACCCGGGCAGCTCCATGACCCAATCCATGCCGCTCGTTATTTCAATTGCCTGCTTAAAACTGAAATTGACACCTCTGGAGGCACTGCAGGCGGCTACGTATAACGCGGCGCGGTCGCTGGCGTTGGAAAGCGCTGTGGGTAGCCTTGAGCCGGACAAACAGGCTGATTTTGTGATCTGGAAAATTGACCGTTATCAGGGCATACCCTATTATCTGGGGTTCCAGTCGATTCGCAGTGTTTGGAAGAGAGGGCGGAAAGTATGGTCGGAACCTGGCGAATAATACCGAAAATCAAAAAAATATTTTATTAAAAAACAATTGACAAAGAACCTATAAATATCTAATATCAGGCACATGAATCGAAGTGGGAATATAAAGGGAGGTAAAATTTTGAGAAATAGCAAGCCCGTATCAGCGCTACTCACATTAATAACTGTTTCAATGCTTTTTTCAGGAATTGCGTTTGGTGATTCAGATTATTATGCTTCCGTTCAAAAGATTTGTAATGCCTACCAGATAACAGTTGATTATGGTCGTATGAGTCTGATGGATCTGGAAGCTGGCGATAAAGAATTTACACTGAGCGTAAAAAGTACCCGAAGCCAGTTCGATCGCGTGATGCTGATTGGCTTTTATGCAGCCGGAAAGGCGATGAATTATCATAAGGTGCCGATCCGGAAAGTTACGGTGGTTATCAGTGTGGAGTATAAAGGCGCTCAAAATATTGTGGCAAGCGCTACGAGAGAAAATATTATGAAGTTTGTGAACGGTGAACTGACGTCGACAGAGTTTGTCAGAAGAGTTAAATTTGATTAATTTGCAAAATAACAATTAAGGAGGAATTCATGGATCCTTTTTCATGGTCTTATACGTTAATGATGTACCTGAGAGGAATAGGCTGGGCGATCGTCGCATCAATCGGTTTTTCATTTGGTGTTGGTCTGGCTATCAAAGTTTTTGATTGGTTATCGACTTCAATCGATGAATGGGAAGAGATTAAAAAAGGCAATATCGGCGTTGCGTTAATTATCTGTTCTCTCATCCTGATGGTCGGTCTGTTGGTCTATAAAGTCATATAATTAACGATTCAACACATTTACGGGAAATCCGGTTGTGAATGGATTTCCCGTTTTTGCTTTAGCAAAGTATTGTCTATTATATAAATCCTTTGATCAATAAAAAGGAGGTTGATTCCAGTATAAAAATGATGTATATTGACACTGGTAAAACAGGAGTTTAGCCATGAAAAAAGAACAACAAACCGAAGATAAAAATATAAATCGGCGCAATTTCCTTAAGAAATTGACAATGACAGCTGTTTTCACGGTTCCGACAATACAGACTTTTAAACTTCTGCAAGATAAACAATCCCCTTGGTGGTGGTGGACAGGACATCACCATCACCGAGTAGGTGAAACCGGGCCGCCACCTCCACCGCCTCCTCCTCCCGGGTAGGGTAGTGATAAATTGGGCAATCCCGATGAATATCAGGATTAAAAAGGGACGGAAAATTTCTGTCCCTTTTTAAATAATTTTAGGCGTAATGAATTTTAAAAAATTCGAGATTTTAATTGCTCCAGGCAATCTCGAAGCACATCGATATACTCGTTTTCAGTTGAGTAATTATCAGGAGACGGGGTTTCCTCAACCAGTAACATTTCCAGCATCTGCCGGCACATTGGATAAGATTTCAAGCGGAAATAAGAATCTGCCATATACCAGATTATATCCAAATTTGTAATAGTCGTATTATGCTCAAATATATAATAAGGGTTATTCAAGGGGTCTTGAATGGTCGTAGGTGCCAGTTCGATGATTCTTTCACCGACGGGAATTAGCTGATTTATCAGGGAATCCCGATAGAACGCGATGGTCATTCCAGCTAAAGCATCATAATTATCATTATTCAGAGAAATGGCTTTATTGAATTCCGTTCGGGCGCGAGCCAGAGAATCCAAATACAGTAAGCACCAGCCCAGGCCATTATATGAATCACTTTCTGAATTATTTCGTGTAGTCGTTTCGATAAAGCAAACAAGTCCTTGCTGGTAATCTTGTGATTCGAATGCCGCCCAACCCTCTGAAATTAGCATATTAAAGGACTGAAGTGTTTGAAAACTCAGCAGAAGGGATCTGGATTGATTATCTTTCTCGTCGGCACAAATAGCCTGTATAAAATATCCTGTGGAGGGTTGTAAATCTCTAATCTCCATACTATGATACTGGCGGAATTCCGGATCAGTAATAGATAGTGTATCGGTTTGTCCGGCGACTATATATTGAACGGTTGCGGCGGCAGGCTCTAAAGTTTCCCATGATATTGATACAGATGTGTCCGTAATATTTTTTAAAATGATTTCAGTCATAAATTCCGGAGGAATTTTATCCTCCCGGACCTTTATTATTTCTTTTTCACAAGATATAAAACTGAAAATGAAGATTATAAGAAAAGTTGTTATCATTTGATTCAATGTTACTTTCAATATTATTTCCTAACTAATTATTGATTTCAATCAATTTTCAAAGTTCAATATTTACTGCTATATAATCCAAAGCGCCGAGAAGCGCAGCTTCGAATGTAGCATAATTTGATTGGCCGATTTCCCAGGTTGCCGGCACATTCGGATCCAGACCGTTTTCTGGCCAAATGATATTCACCTGCTCTAAAGCTTTTCCCAGTTCAGCGGTTTTTATATACGCGTCGGCAGCCAGGAACCGTATTTTCCGGTGGTTTATTGAAAAGTTATAAACGAATATCCATTCCGGATCAAGATTAAACAATCTCGCTGAGTATCTAATTACTTCTTCAGGGACATCCAGAAGATTATTTGCCAGGCAAAGCCCGGCAATGTTGATTTTTGAGTTCGGTTCAATTTCTAAAACCCTGGTAAAATCATTGCGAGCCTCTTCATAATTACCCAGTTGTAATGAAATCCACCCTCGGGCCGCCAGACCATTCGGCGACAAAGGAAACTGTTCCAGCCAAACATTTATATAAGATTCTGCCTGGCTATAATCCTCCTCCGAATATGACAGCCAGGCCCGGCTCAGCCCGGTTGCTAAAGATTCGAATATCAGGGAATCGCTATAGACCGGTCCGTTGTCATAGAAATCCCAAATTTGGACCTGGTATTTATAGGTACGACCGGCATTGAAAAAGGGTAATGCGAGTGATTGCTTTTGCCGGAATTCCGAGGCAAATATTGAATCGACAACCGGGTGTCCCGCTATATGATAATATACTGCTCCCCGGCAAGCCTCATCAGTTTCCCATTGAATATAAATCGCCGTATCAGAGACCGTAGCTGTCGGGTCAACCAAAAACTGGGGGGGGACATTATCATCCACATAAGTAATTTTTTCACAGTTAGAGATAACAATCAGTACGATATAAAGAATGATTAGATAATTTTTCATTTTAATAATACCGGTTTATTTCAAATAGGTTGCTTTTTTAATATCTCGTTTCAATTTTCCGTCTCTTAATGTGCTATTTAAGACGATGAAGTAGATTCCTGAAGCGACTTCTGAGCCCTGATTATTATACCCGTTCCAGGTAGTTTTGTATTCACCGGCTTTCATAAATCCAGGTTTAAACTCTTTGACCAGAAATCCCCGTAAATCATAAATCTGAATTGCCACATCCGATTCCCATGAAATCACATAACTTATTTGAGCAGTACTATTGAACGGGTTGGGATAAACCGCCCCCAACTTAAATTCATTCTCTATCGGAATTTTATCCTTTTCGGCAACACTCTTAAAAAGCTGGTACACGCCGCCTTCGCTAATCGTGACTTCCGGGCTCGCTTTTGTTACAAAACGCCATTCACCGTTTTTATACTGATATAGAGCTTCGTCCCGGTATTTCCGGTTCTCAGGCAACCGAAGCCTCACCGGTTTATTGAAAACCATTTTTTCAGGATATACGATCAGAGCTTCGTCCAGAGCTTCCATATCAAGAGGAATCACCAGGTTCATCGCACATTGACCAAAGAGAACGCGGGATTCTTTTTTTAACGCCTTTTCCGGGATGGATAATTCATAACCCGATCGGGTGTCCTCAAGTTTCGTTAAAACGGTTGTTTTGACCAGAGCTGTCTGCAATTGTTCTGTTTTGGTCCGTCTGTTACCGGAAATATCGATTCCGCTTACACTCAGATTTAATGATTTTTCACCGGTCAGGCGATAGGTGAAATAATAAATGTTTGGCGGTGAATCGATGGGTTTTAGGACGACTTCCTGATTATTTGCCAATGCTGAAATGTCTGCCAGAGGTTCGGAAGGAATTATATAAAGGGTTATTTCATCAGGTAGGAATATATTTTGAGTTAAAGCAAAATAAAAATCAGGAGCGGTTTTGTCTTCAACTTTTTCTGCTTTTAATATAAAATTATGTGGGGATTCACCATCCAGGGTAAAGGGATGTCCCCGGGATGCCCGGATATCATCAAGCAATATCTGTTCACTTTCATCAAGAAGGGATATTTTGATAAATTGGGGCACTAATCTAATATGGGGCCAGAGAAGATAAAATTCCTGATCTGTTTTCGTAGTTGTTGAAGTTACCTGAGCATTCCATATTGACGAGGTCTCAAAATCTTGATGCAAATCGTAGGCATAGATACTCTTGTCGGCATGTTTAAAAGAGAGCTGCACATACTCTCCAATTTTGCCCATATCGGGCGCATCCCACCCATCTCTGATATCGACGGATTTTTGCGATACTCCTATTCCGTTTTCCATGTCCTGTAGCATGAAATCAGAGGAGACGACGCCGAATTTGCAGAACCAGTTCCAGTTGGACATAACACTGGATGCGCGGAATTTATAATTCATGCCGAACTTGCTAATCTCTATAGATTTACTTGATGCTTCGGTAGATTTAGCTAGAATCTTCTGATAGGGAATTTTCAGACCAAGATTTGTTGTCGAGTCAAACTGGATAAACCAGAACCCCTGCCAGTTGGCGAGTGAGTCAGAACTGCTATATTCCTGGGGAGTTATAATTTCGTACTGCCCAGCCTCATGATTCCAGATATAGGCATAAGGGCTGATAATGCTCTGGTCGGCAGCACTAGTCAGGGTCATTTCCATCCCCAAAGGTCCGGCGTCTTTGTCAATAACCAAGCTATTTGACCAGTCAATTATAAATCGATAGGGATTGGCAAACATATTATACCCTAAGGCCGGAGGTAGCCAATCAACATTCGGTGCCTGAGCTACCGGTAAGACTAAATCTTCACTGAGCGGTCGTCCCATAACATCAATATCTACCGAAGGTGCATAATTCTGCCAGATAAAATGTCCGATCCCGGGAGCCGGGTCAGGTGGTTGATAGATTGTCCCGTCTCCGTATTCGTAATACTCTGATACCGAATCCTCAGTGGTCCAGCGAATCATAGACCAGTTGTTTCCTTCGTAAGGCATCTTGCCCCCAAAATCGTCGCCATATACAGCCAGGGGGCTCGAAATATTCGGTAATACTGGAACGCCAAGTAGAACCCAGACCGAGTCGGGGAATCTGTTATAACACACTGTTAAGTCATATGGTCCGCTTAGGGAGGCTCGTCCGGTTCCCCCCCAGGCACCGATGTTTATACAGTCTCCATTGTCTTCGGGTTCAAAACCTATGTCATCATTAGGATCGCCGGTATCAAGGCAGGGAGAAATTGTATCATCTTGTGTCCAGGATCCAAAATGATAGGAGCCAAATGTACTCTTTATATTGAGATTGTCATCCTGCCAGTTATCACCCGCCAGCACATTATCGTCGCCGTCGGGATCGACAAAAAGCGGATCACTGCTAAAAGAACCCGGTCCCGCAGATAATTTGATATAATTGCTTGAATTGTTCCATACACAGTTGTATGAATTGTAAATTTTGGGAGAACCGTTGGAAATAATTCCGGCGACGGTATGTCCAACAATTATATTGTTTTTCCAATTTCCGGCCAAATTATTAGATGCTCCATCTATTCCGTATTGTCCCGATTGGTAGATAGTATTATTTATAATATCTACAAAATATGAAGAATTAGAGTTGATTGTAATCCCGTGACTGGTATTTTCATAACCAGTGTCGGCGAAATAAATAATATTATTCTTAAACAAACAATTTCCGATATTATTGATGTAAACACCGCTCCCGCCTCGGATGTTAAAAATGTAGTTTCTGACCAAAGCAATTGTTCCCGGAGGTACGATAGACTGGAGATAAATACCGTCATATAACTGAGAAATGGTATTAGCTGACGCCGAAACAAATCCCCGGGCATTTTCAACCCTGATCCCTTTGCTTTGTTCAACAACGATTCCGCAATTTTTAATAAAATTTTCATTTATCCGTGTGATACTCTTTTGATCGTTGCCCTGAAATTCAATTCCATCTGCACCAATATCCCAAATTTGGTTCCGATCAACGGCAATTATATTCACATTTTCCATGTAAATACCTTCATAAGCGCTTACCGTTTCGATAATATTACCGCTAATATATTTCAGAGTATTCTTTGATCCTATACCCAGAGAACGGATACCGGTATGATAAACCCGTCGGATAATGTTATTAAGAATTTCCTTACAATTTGACCCATCGGTAAAGATAGCTTCAGCCTGATAAATATCCGTAATTTTATTGCCGCAAACTGCATTGCAAATATCGGCATTATTTATATAAATACCCGTATAATTGACTTGACTTATCACGTTATAACAGATTGAGTCGGCATTGCTGTTTATGATATAAATTCCTTTTGCACAGTTAACTATGTTGTTGTTTTTTATATTTAAGTCTATGTCAACTTTTGAATCCGTGATATAGATCGCTGTGGGGCTAATGCCGTCAATTGTGTCTGCCTTGATATCCAGGTAACCGCCGGCGTTGGATGCATAGATGCCATAATCCAGGCTCTGAACGAATTTACATTGGGAGAACCGTAGATTGTCAGAATTGTTAATTTTGACCAGGGTATCACCTGAATTAAATGTAATATGATGAAAATGAAGATTTGACTGTTTCTGAATACTAAGGATTGTAGCGGCGTTTTCCCCAAAATTGATTTCCCCGGGGTTGCCGGTATAATACGAGCCAAAGCGCTCTCCCGTTTTATCGCCGGAATATACGATTGGATTGAGAATAAAACCGGACTGGGTAATCATGGCGGTTTCCGGATAAGTTCCGGGTGCGATTAGAACCGAATCCCCGGCGACCAGGGACTGTGTCATTGCGTAAGAGAAGGTCTTCCAGGCATTTTCGGGCGATCTGCCGTCTTTTGTATCATCTCCGTCGGTACGGATATAATATATATTACCATAACTTACCGAATCCGAGGCAGCGCCTAAAATAAATTGCCTCCTGCA
>Ga0265594_1000422_pt1 | contig 35650 bp, 35 predicted proteins | sample saktaG_11_FD_190147 | JGI IMG/M metagenome (GOLD analysis project Ga0265594, IMG submission 190147) | Saline water microbial communities from Sakinaw Lake, British Columbia, Canada - sak_2011_5_24_80m | ecosystem: Environmental > Aquatic > Non-marine Saline and Alkaline > Saline ... | reverse complement strand
GAATTTATGAGGAGAAAAGAGGGTCTCAGCAGGTTAATCCAATGAGGAAAGTGGTGCCCCATATGGTTACATCTTTTATGATGCAACAACCCCCAGTTGGGTTACCTACTTAAATGATTTGACACGGGGTATTGGTTTCCTCTCCCACCACTACCATCTGAACCAGCAGGGGTGGAAATATATCTATGCGGGACATTGGTTCAGATAGTCCGCCGCCGAGGAGTAATCCCTCGTTGACCTGATTTAGGGCATCCTGAATGACCTTGTTGTTGCTGGATTGGGGCATCAGCTCCATTATTTCCTGCAAATTCAGCCCGGCGCTGATCAGCACCGACGTAGTTCGGCTGAAACGGGCTATCTCCCCCATGAGGGTGGGGGGACCAATTATAGGGGCAGTGAGCCGCAGCCTATCAAGCAGTCGCCTTCCCGAAGGCTGCTTGACCAGCCACAGCACTACGGCAACTATTAGTACCCCAGCTACCAGGAAATAAAGCGGGTAGCTGGTAAGGACATTGGTTATGCCGATAAGTATCCTGGTAGGTAAGGGTAGTTCTACATTCATAGCAGTGAACATGCCAAGTAGCTGTGGCATGACCACGGTCATAAGGATAGCGACTACAACTACGCCAACACCGAGAACTATCATTGGATAGGTTAAAGCCCCACCTATCTTTTTAGCTATTGCCCCCTGTTTCTCGTGGTAGTCAGCCATTCTATTCAAAACAGTTTCTAGATTCCCTGACTGTTCACCAACAGCAATGGTTCTACAGTAGATATCGCTAAAAGCCTTGGGGTGTTTGGCAATGGCTTGAGAGAAGGCGCTGCCGGCGCGGATATCATCAACAATAGAGCCCAGGGTCTTCCTGAAGGCTCGGCTGGCGGCTACCTGCCCCTGGAGAATTTCCAGAGCCGGCAGGAGTGAGATGCCTGACCTGAGAAGTGTGGCTAGCTGGCGGGAGAAGACTATCACGTCTCGTGGCTTAACTTTGAAAAGGGTGGGCAAAGCCTCTTCCAGGCTGAACATAGAGGGAGCGACTTCCAGGCGTATTGTGTTGTAGCCTTGCCCGATGAGAAGGCGCTCAGCCGCCACCTCATTGGTAGCCTTGATGGTGCCTTTGACCACTTTCCCCTGGGTGGTAGCGGCTACATAGCGGTAAGGTATAACCTTTCCTTTTGTGGAAATATCAAGGGCTTTTGCCATTATCCTTCCTTAGCCGATAGAGAAAACATTACGTACCACTTCGTAGGGAGTAGTGATACCTGCCTTTACCTTTAGCATTCCATCATGCCATAGTGAGACCATGCCTTCTTTATGGGCTTGGGCGCGAATTTCATCGGAGCCGGCGCCACTCAGAACCATCCTTCTTATTGACTCACTCATCACCATAACCTCAAAGATGCCGGTTCGCCCCAGGTAGCCAGTATTGGCGCAGAAATTACAGCCAGCACCAACGAGAAACTCCGATTGCTTCTCGCCTAGCTCCTGTTCGTAAGCCATTTGCTCATCAGGACTGACCTCGGTGGGTTGGGAACAATAGGGGCAGATGCAGCGCACCATTCGCTGGGCAACGATGCCAATCACTGCTGAGGTGAGAAGGAAGGGCTCTACCCCCAGGTCTATCATTCGGAAGATAACACTCACGGTATCATTGGCGTGGACTGAGGAGAGCACCAGGTGACCGGTAAGGGAGGCCTGGGTAGCTATCTGAGCGGTCTCAGCATCACGTATCTCGCCTACCAGAATAACATCGGGGTCAAGCCGCATGGAGGCTCTAAGTCCACTGGCAAAGGTCAGCCCAGCGGCTGCCTTGACCTGCATCTGATTAATATTGGCGAAGCGGTACTCTACCGGGTCTTCAATGGTCAAGATATTACGTCCGGTAGCATCAAGCTGGTTTACCGTGGCATACTGAGTGGTAGTCTTGCCTGAGCCGGTAGGACCGCTAATTAATATCATTCCAAAGGGGGTCTTTACCATTTGGAGGTACCTCCCCAGGGTCTGAGGCAGAAAGCCTATCTCTGCTAGGGGGAGAAAGGCAAAGGTCTTATCCAGGATACGCAGCACCACCATTTCACCATATATAGTATTTGAGGTAGCTACCCGGATATCCACCTCTCTATCTCCCATGTCAAAGGTGATTTGCCCATCCTGAGGGCGGCGGCGCTCGGCAATATTCAGCCCAGCCATTATTTTTACCCGGGAGAGTAACGGCGGATGGACACTCAGGGGGAGGGCCATAATTTCATGCAAGATACCATCAATGCGGTAACGAACACGTAGCTTATCCTCCTGAGGTTCAACATGAATATCGGAGGCTCGGTCTCTCACCGCCTGTTTGATAAGAAGGTCTATGGCACGAACAACGGGGGCTTGAGCGATTGCTTCAGCTGAGACCCTTGCTGTCTCCGTTACCCGCGCCCTCTGGTAGCGGGTGGGGATTTGACTGAGCTGTTCTTCAATCTCACCACCAACCCTGTAATTGAGGTCAATCATCTCTTGGATATCCTGAGAGGTGCTGAGCACCGGCTCAATCCTTTTCCTGGTCAGGGTTGCCAGGTTCTCAATAGTCTGGATATCCCTCGGGTCTTCCATGGCTACCACTAGGGTACCATTAAGTGCATCTATGGGGATAACACCGTATTTCCTGGCTATTGCCTCAGGGATTAGGGCTACGGCGTTGGGTCGAACCCCCTCTTTCTTCAAGTTGACGAAGGGGATTCCCAGTTGCAGGCTGGTAAACAGTGCCAGTTGCTGTGGTGAGATTAACCGCTGTCGCAGCAGAACTCGCTCAAGTTTATCGCCGTCCTTGGCTTGTGCTTCCTTGGCATGCTGTAACTGTTCTTTAGTAATCAGCTTTGCCTCGACCAGCATCTGGCCTAACCCTTCTGGCGATGTTCTTTTAGATGACTCCATTTTCCTCCCCTCCCGGTAACCTAATAAATAACTCCAGTTTTGGTAATGTTATCAACAATTACCCACGACTAGAGTGGTTATGCTTCTCTTAGAATTAGTTTGATTCTTTTTACTCCCTTTCCTCCCCCTCTCAGCAGTGAGCTTGATGTCCCTTTCGCCACACTGTCCTTTTGAGGTAGTTCGGGTATTACTTCCACACCGGGTATCTTTGATATTACGCTAATTAAGGGAGTGGGCTTATCTAACACAACGGTTATAGTAGTGCCTCGGTCCCAAGAGCCTTTTGTATGGCGAATCTTTATCTCAGGTATCGTTTGCAAATGGTTATAGAACTTAGATACTAGCTTCAGTTCTACTGGCATGGCTATAGCTAGCTCTACCTCACCACCATAAAGGGTTTGGCTATCCTGTTTTAGCTGGACAGAGCCAGTTTCTTCTCTGCCAGGCATTTCCTCAGGGAGGTGCTCTTCCAAGAGCTCTTCTGTTATCTCCTCTGCTGGCTCGGAGATAACAGCCTCCTCTTGAGGCTGGGCGGGTTGCTCCGCCTCCTCGGCTAAAGCCTCCTCTTGAGGCTGGGCAGGCTGCTCCATTCTCTCTTTGCCAGCTATATCAGTTTCTATTTCAGTCTCCATAGGTGCCGGTGTTTCAGGCGGAGGGACAGCTGCTTCAGAAGTCTCAAGTAGTGCCGCTTCGTATCTCTCCAGTTCAAACTCTTTGCTCTCCCACAGTCCGGCTCTTTTGCTCTTCAACTCCATCTCTATATTCTGCCCTTCACTCAATACTTCCTGTAAAGAAGAGAATAATCGGTCGTAAGTCTTCTTATACTCCTCCCTTATCTCTTTCTCTATATCCTCTCTTGCTCTGAGCAGGAATAGCAGAGCCTTCTGCTTGGCTTCTAGCTCAGTGATTTCAGCCGTTCTATTTGCCGAGGCTAGAGTATCCTCTGCCTCTTTCTGGGTGGCTATTTTGGCTTTCCTCTTTATTTCCTGTCCCTCTTGCTTGGCTTGGGCGATGATAGTGATAGCTTCGGCTTCACCCTCGGCTCGTGCCTTCATTTTGATGCTGGCTGCCATCTGTTCGGCATCGGTTACCGCCGTTTTAAGTAGTGAGCGCAATGAGGCGGCAGAGGCTTGTTGTGAAGCCTTATGCTGGGCAATAAGGTTATTAACAAACGCAACTACCTGCTCTTCATCTAGCCCCTCTTTGGTAATATTAAATTCCCTTTCCCACAACTGCCTTCTTTTCTCCTTCCCCTTCCCCCCTCGTTGACCAAACAAATTGAACATCGGAGTTAACCTACCTTAATTATTAATCTATTATTAAATTATAATTCGCCAAATGGCACATGTCAAAAAGCTAGTCCATCCCTTCAGATTATACAACTAGCCTGTTGGTTAAACAATCCTGCAAAGGGATGATTTAGGCTGGGGAAAGATATCCTCTGGTAGTAGCCCCTTCGGGTGAGCCTTTGCCTGTTGAGCATATACTTATTTGACCCTTCACAAAGTTCAGGACGACTAAATGTAATTCCAGAATATAGGTTCATATAGAATTTGTCAACTAGTAGCTGGAACCCGGTTAGAGGAAGTGACCCCAGCCGAGCTAAGCCAAAAATTTTTGGCAAAATTATTGTTTTACCCCCTTGACATTTGACAGATTTATGGTATTATTATAGCCCCTTGGCATTCTCATGTTGCCCGAGCCCTGCCTTAATAAACCTGGCTACGACTGGAATACGTAGTGTAACTTGCCCTAACTGGAGATGGCCACATGGATAAAATAGTGGTGATGATGGTTGATAAACAGCCTCTTTTCAGGGTTGGCGTGTGCCACGCCTTATCTCAACAACCTGACTTTGACGTAGTTGACGGTGCTCCGGATCAGAATGTAATGGCAGTAATTGAAGCTAATTCTCCCGACATGCTGCTGCTGGATATTGACTATCCTTCCCTCAGGGGGCTTGAGCTGGCACGAAGGGTTGCCCTATACTGCCCCACCACCAAGGTAATAATGCTGACTTCTAACCCAGATGACCGGCAGCTTTTTGAGATTATTAAGACCGGAGCTGTAGCCTACTTGGATAAGAGCATCACTGGCGAAGAGCTGACTAAGACCATAAGACGAATCTCCAGTGGTAAATACCCCATAAATGACAGCGTGTTAGCCAGACCTAAGATTGCCGAGCATGTATTAAGACAATTCCAAAGTATATATAGCAATGGGAAAACCATGGAAAGTGTAGCTGTCCCCCTTACCTCTAGGGAGACGCAGATTCTGAATTACATTGCTGCGGGTAACTCAAATAAGCAAATCGCCAATATTCTGCAAATCAGTGAGCAGACAATTAAGAATCATGTTAGCAACATCCTGCGCAAGCTAAATGCTAATGATAGAGCCCACGCTGTGGTCCTGGCCATACGCTATGGCTGGATTTCAGCCGAGGAACTCCAGCCACTAACCTATCCTCAAAACTGATGGAATAGCCGTAAATACTATTAAAGCCCCACCCAGCAAAGTCACCACTGAGTACTTTCTCCCATCACAGCAAATAGGACTAATTACCTAGGCATAAAGTTACCAATGAGCTATTTTATCCCCCTTGGAGATTGTAGGATACTGTAGCTGAGCTAGACTACCTGGGCACAGGTAAGCATGTAAAGCATCAAAGCCCTTTTTATCAATAGTCTGTGCCAGTTGTGCTCGTGCTCAGTAAGATCAAAGAGGGGGGTGAGGATTATAAAGGACATCCGAATACTCTTGGTTGATGGTCAGGAGGTTGTTCGCCGTGGGGTGCGAGATACGCTGGGGGTGGAAGAGGATATGGAAATCGTAGGTGATTACTCCTCGGCTGAAGAAGCCTTGTCTCAGACGGAAATACTGTTGCCAAATATCGTGCTTATGGAGGCTAAAATGCCGGGCATGGGGGGGGTTGAGGCTACCCGCCGCTTGCACCAAAAACGGACGCCATGTAAGGTTATTATGCTAACCTTACATGAGGATTGTCTGGCTGAGGCTCTGGAAGCTGGGGTGGCAGGCTACCTTCTAAAAGACATAAGGTGCCAGGAGCTTGCCGAGGCTATTAGAAGGGTTTATCACGGGGAATTAGTTATTGATGAGCGTCTCATATCAACCTACCATATTGTGGAAGGGGAGGCAGAATACCTACCGCTAGTGGGCAATGGCATCTTGGTTAAAGAGGTGGAGTTGGTTATACCTCCGCCAGTTGATGCGTCTTGGTTACTAAGATTCATTTGCCACGTGGAGGAGGCGATTGAGGCAAGTATCGTGCAACAGGTTGGCTCTTTGGTGGGAGGCACGGCTATTACTATCCTGCTACGACGGGCTCTCTCATTGGCAGATGTCTTAGGCCGGCTGAGGGAGATGCCCGATGTAGAAGAAGCCAGGGAGAAGTCAGCGTCAGAATACAGCTCCTTTGACTTTGCCAATAAAACCATAGCTAGGCTGGGAACCCATCCTAAGAAAAAGCTTCTGGTAACCCTAAAGGAGGCTGGCTCAGCTAAGCAATTAGAATTAACTGGGCTGAGGACAGGTTAATCAACGGGCACCAAAGCCCCTGCTCTCATTCGGATAGATGAGTGACAGTTCAAAGTATAAGAGTATCCTCCACTTTAGGTTGGGAATAAGCCCTGGTTGTTCGTTTCATTGTGAGGAACTCCTTCCTATTGTCATTGCGAGGCACAAAGTGCCGAAGTAACCTCCAGGAATGCCCGGGGATTGCCACGCCTTCGGCTCGCAATGACAGGGAAAGGGGACAATGACAAGGCAAGGAAACAATGTGTCACTAATCATATGAACCAGTACACTCTCTTGACAAATTGCCAAAAGCAAAGTATTATGTTGCTTTGTGAACCTTTAGGCTCATTAATCTGAGCCATTTGGGTCAAGGGTCAAGATGGGGTAGTGGAAATTAGTGCCCAAGGCATTAAATGAAAGCTTGAAACGATAGGACATGTGAGGGAGGAGCAGGGATGAAGATGAACAATAGAAGGTCTAATATAGAGATAATAGCTGACATGTTGAAGGTGGGAGAAAATGGCGCTGGCAAGACAGAGATTATGTATAGCGTCAATATGAGCTATAGCCAAATACAGAAGTATCTCGGCTTCCTGATGAGCCGGGGTTTTATCAATAAAGTCAAGGTAGGTAATCCAGCAGTAACCTATCAAGTGACTGACTTGGGTTTGAAGCTGCTTAAAAGTATAGATAGTGTAACGGAAATGCTTGGTTGGCTTGACAAATGACAGCTAGTTCTAACAGTTTATTGATTTCTAGGATACCCTGGGGAAGCAGATTCTTCAGGTTGCTCTTTGCTTGTGATAAATTATAAAAGGAGTTTTCCATGGCAGAGAAACGGATGCTGATAGTTGATGCCGAAGTAGCCAGGAAGGTGGACGAAAATCGTGGTGACATGAACCGTTCAGACTTTATTAACTTTCTCATTGATAGCTGTTTGAAGGAAGGCTCTGAGAAGCAAAACTATATAACCAAGGAAGAATTCAGCCAGTTCCAGCAGGGAACCAGGGAGCTGTTACGAAATTTCCTTGAGTTTTTTATTAGCTATGGTCTAGAACTGGGTAAACAGCCAAAGGATAAAGCCTTTGACGAATTAAGCCAGAAACTACAAGCCCTTGGTAGCTCTGGTAGCCAAGCCAAAGACCCCTAATCAAGCCTCTATTGACTCTTAACCGCCTCGCCTCTTAACCGATTTCCATATGTAATAGAACTATCTTCTAGAACACAATCACTTCCCATTGCCAAGACAACCTGCGATAGTTAGAAGTGGGAATGTATCATGATTTACATAGCCATAGGTTGTCTTGGTTTTCTGCTAATACATCTTTTCGACATCGTCTCCCTAAAAAGGTTGCCAGGGGCAAAACCTTTTACCTGGATTCTGGGTAGTGGCTTATTGGTCTATGCACTAGCGATGGCGTGCCTCCGGTCAGATAAGCTACCATTACCCATATGGTCTACCTGGCTAGGCTGGGCATTACTAACAGTATCTCTCCTTCTACTGATATACTCCCTGTTTATCAATCTTCCCTTCCGCAAGACATATATTGCCACTGGTGTCGGCGATAAGCTAATAAGAACAGGACTATATGCCCTGGTTCGGCACCCAGGAGTACACTGGTTTATCTTCGTCCTGCTCTCACTTATTCTAGTTTCAAAGTCCAGCCTACTACTTATAGCCACACCAATATTCATTTCGCTGGACATAGTGTTGGTCATTGCGCAGGACAAGTTTTTCTTCGGCAGGATGTTCGATGGTTATGATAGCTACCGGCGGGAAACACCAATGCTAGTGCCAAATCGACAGAGCTTAAATACCTTCATAAATTCGTTAAAACAAACTAGAGCCTGAATTGTGGCTTAAGGAGGAGAAATGATGGAAATAGCTGAACTACTCAGACAGGGTAAAACTGAGGAGGTGTGGCAGAGGTGCTGTGGGTTTATTGACCTGAGTCTTGAGGATTTTATGAGGATTCAGCGGCGGCTACTTTCGGAACAGTTAGAGCTTCTGGAGAGATGCGAGCTGGGCCGCTATATCATGAGCGGAGCTGCTCCTTACAACGTGGAAGAGTTCCGTGAGCAGGTCCCCCTCACCACCTATGACGACTATGCCCCCTACCTCCTCGCAAAGAGGGAGGATGTGCTGCCTAAGAGGCCAGCCCTGTGGCAGTATACCTCAGGCAAGTCTGGCGAGTATCCTTTCCGGTGGGCTCCGGTCACTGCCGAGCAACTCAGAGAGATAGAATCACTATTATTTGCTATGCTATTTTTCTCCGGTTGTAAGCAAAGAAATGAAATTGCCTTCAAGAAGCATACTAAGTTTCTCTATGGAATGGCCCCACCACCCTACGCCACTGGCACAATGGCTCGCGTCTTCCCCCATCAACTATTTGATTTCTTGCCACCAGTAGAGAAAGCGGAAAAAATGTCTTTTGAGGAGAGGATGCAGCGGGGCTTTGAGCTGGCTCTGTCCGAGGGGTTAGATGTGTGCTTTGCTCTATCCAGCGTTGCTATAGCCATAGGTGACCGCTTCAGGCAAAAAAGCAACAACACAAGCATCAAGGCTTTGCTCAGAAGACCCAAAGCAATACCTCGCTTGGCACGAGGACTAGTAAAAAGTAAGTTGGCTCATCGCCCATTACTGCCTAAAGATTTATGGTCACTTAAGGGCTTAATCACATTTGGAATAGATAGCTCTATCTATAAAGAAAAAATCAAAGAAGCCTGGGGCAGAGAGCCGCTGGAATTCCACGGCTCCACTGAGGCTATCCTGATTGCCATGCAGACTTGGGACTACCAGGATATGACCTTTATACCCCATCTCAATTTCTTTGAGTTTATTCCCGAAGAGGAAAGCATTAAATCTAGGGAAGACCCTACGTATCAACCGTCAACACTTTTACTGGATGAGGTTAAACCAGGTAATTATGAGCTGGTCATTACTAGTTTACATGGTGGTCCATTTATCAGATATAGACTGGGACACTTGATTAAAATAACATCTTTGCGTAATGAACAGCTCAATATAGACATCCCTCAAATGGTCTTCCTCTCCCGCGTAGATGACCAGATTGACATTGCCGGTTTTACCCGACTATCGGAGAAAATTATCTGGCAAGCTGTAGAGAACACTGGGTTGGCTTATGAGGATTGGACGGCACGCAAAGAGGTTAAGGATAAACCAGCACTACACCTATATATTGAACTCAAGGAAAACGGATATGTTACCGCTGAGCAGGTAGCTGTCTCCGTTGATGAGGAGCTCAACAAACTAGATACCCCCTATGCTGAGCTGGAATCATTTACCGGTTTAAGACCGCTAGAGGTCACTCTACTTCCACAAAATGCCTTTCAACTTTATAAGCTAAGACAGCAAGCCTCTGGTGCTGACCTGGCTCAATTAAAGCCTCCTCACATCAACCCAGCTGATGGTATTATAGACTTCCTGGTCAATACCGCCGGCAAAGTAACAGTCAAGGTAGGGCAGAAGGTAGAAGTGTAAGTAAACCTCATAATTCCAGGTAGTTTGGCTACTATATTGCATGACTAAAGAGATTAGCTAAACATAGGAAACAGGTAGCAAGCGCCAAAATTGCTACCTGTTTTATTATGTAGAACGAATTCGTCCCCCTCGCATTCTTATTGACAAGGTCAAAGCTATAAGCCATAATTGGCATAATAATACATAGTATCATTTGTCTGAGGGGACCTTAGTGACTATATGGGCTCTAATCCCGCTTATCACTTGTCTAGCTTATATTGCCTTACTCGTCCTGACACTACCATCTATAGAAAGGCGAATCAATAGAGTATTCGCCTTTTATCTCGGTATTGCTGCTACCTGGAGCTTCACCTCCTTTATGCTCCATCTCAATGCTTTCCCCCAACACTCACTACTTTGGAACGAAGTCCTGGTAGTAGCCTTAATATGGACCTCACTTACCTACTACCACTTTATTCGGGCTTACACTAGCAAACCTGCGGGGATGGGGGTATATCTTGGTTATGTCTTTGTATTAGTGCTGGCTGTGCTTTGCCTCAGTGGCTACATAGTCCAGTATTCCTATGTTATTGATGGGGTTCTGTACCACAGCCTTGGAACTTCAATCTACTTTATCGGTGCCATCAGCCTCTTTTTTGCCGTTGCAGTAATATTCCAGTTGATAAAAAGATACCGTAGTTCCACAGACCCTGTAGGCCGCAATAGAACAGTGTATCTAATGACAGGCTGGGGCATATTAGTAGTCTCTGCCTATACTAACCTTATTCCGGCTGTGGCTGGGCTTCCAGTAGACCATGTTGGCAGTCTTATCAATGCCCTAATAATCTCTTACGCCATTTCCAGGCTTCACCTGCTTGATGTCAGGTTCGTAGCGCGGAGAGGACTGGCCTACCTTCTGTTAATTATCTGCCTCGTCGGCGTATATATAGGTGCGATATTACTTGGGCACAGGTTCTTCCCTGACCGTCCGCTTTACACTGTCTTATTACTTACCTCCGGTTTAGTACTCTTGCTGGCATTAGTGGCTCGCCCACTAAGGTATGTTATCCAGGAGAAAGTAGACCGTTTCTTCTATCGTGAAACCTATGACTATCGCCAGATACTGTTCACCTTCTCCAACAAGATAAGCAATGTTCTTGACCTGGGCGAATTGGCACAAAGTATATTAGACCCGATAGTAAAAGCCATGCATGTTAAACAGGCATCTCTGCTGCTCCCTGAGATTGAGAGCGGTGATTTTAATACCCAGTTTATCCAGCGAGCGGCACCAAAAGAGCCGCTGACTAAACTGAGGTTCACCAGTGACAGCCCAATCGTGACCTGGCTTGCCACTGAGGGCAAGGTTCTTAGGCGGGAGCTCATAGAGATCATCCCACAATTCAAGGGACTGTGGGAGACAGAGAGGGTTGCTTTTAAGGCTGCGGAGGTGGAGCTATTTTGCCCCATAACGAGCAAGGGCAACCTGATTGGCATCATGGCTGTAGGTAAAAAACAATCTGATTCCCCATACTCTGAGGAGGAAGTAGGCCTATTCATGACTATGGCTAATCAGGTAGCAGTGGCTATGGAAAATGCCAGGATGCTTGATAGCCTCAAAAATGAACGGCTTCGGGTGAGAAGGCTCTTAGCCCAGGCAGTCCATGCCCAGGAGGAGGAGCGAAAAAGGATTTCAGTTGACCTCCATGATAGTGTTGCCCAATGGCTGATTGGTGCCTCATATCGGGCTCAGACCTGTAGTCAGCTCCTCTCGGGGCGTGACAATGGTGAAGCTCAAGGGGAGCTGGCTGCCATGGAAAGCACTATTGATAAAAGCCTGAAGGAGCTGCGCCGGGTGCTGACTGATCTCCGCCCACCGGCTCTGGATGAACTGGGACTTGTCCATGCCCTGCGGCAGAGCCTTGAAAATTTGAGGACTGACGGCATAGATTGCCAATTTAGTGAGGCGGGCACGCCGGTTCGACTGCCATCAAGCATGGAGATAGCTGTTTACCGCATAGTCCAGGAAGCTCTGACTAATGTCCGAAAGCATGCTGATGCCACCAAGGTAAATCTCCGCTTGCGGTTTCAGACAGGTAGGTTGTTGGTTGAGGTTCACGACAATGGCAGGGGTTTTGACCTGTCTCAGACGCTGGATAGTGCCATATCTGTGGGGCATATGGGCCTACTGGGTATGAAAGAGAGGGTGGAGGCATTGGGAGGGGATATCAGAATAAAGACAGGCGAAGGGGCTGGAACTACTATAATCTTGAGTCTTCCGGTTCAGCCCCAGATGGAGGAAAGATAGATGGACACCATCCGAATACTTCTGGTTGATGACCAGCAGGTTGTGCGTGAGGGACTGCGGCGCATGCTGGAGCTTGAATCAGATATGGAGGTGGTGGGTGAGGTAGGCGAGGCTAAGGAGGTGCTTACTCAGGTAAAGGCGCTCTCCCCTGAGGTTATCCTCATGGACATTAAGATGCCCGGGATGGATGGGATTGAGCTTACTCGACAGCTAAAGGAAAAGCAGTTCCCGGGCAGTATCATTATGTTGACTCTATATGATGAATACCTGCCTCAGGCTATTGAAGCTGGGGCAGTGGGCTACCTGCTTAAGGATATTAAGCGTGAGGAACTGGTAAGAGCTATCCGAACCGCCCACCAAGGTCGCTCGCCACTTAGTCTGTCTCTCAGCCGGGACCGGTTGGCTGAGTTTGCTGCTCCGCCTGGGAGCAAACAGCGAGCTGGTCTGTCAGAGCGGGAACTAGCTGCCCTCCGCCTGATTGCTGATGGTGTAGCCACTAAAGAGATTGCTAGCCAGCTTTTTTTGAGTCAGTCATCTGTTAAGCGAACCGTAAGCCTCATCTTTGAGAAATTGGGTGTCCGCAATCGTTCCGAGGCAGTATCAGAAGCCTACAAAAGAAGGCTGATTTAATACTTGGGTCTCCCTTGTTAAAAGGCTGTCCCTCTTGAGTTTGTTTTACTTGCAACCATCGCCCCAATTCAATAAATAGCCCGCTGGCTATTTGAAACCTTAGGCTCATTAAACTGACCCCTTTAGCTCATAGGGTTATCCTTTTGGGACTTCCAAAGTTGTTATTAAAAGGATACTATCATTAAGGATAGATTTCACCCAAGATATTGGTTTATTTTAACTACAGGAATGGAGGGTAAGGTGGAGAAAGAGATTCGGATTCTTCTGGTTGATGACCACCAGGTGGTGCGGGAGGGTTTGCAGCACATGCTGGGGCAGGAAGAAGATATGGAAATCGTAGGCCAATGTGCCAATGGTGAAGAAGCCCTGTCCCAAGTAGAAATGCTTTCCCCCAACATTGTGCTTATGGATATTAAGATGCCCGGGATAGACGGGATTGAGCTTACTCGTCGGCTAAAGGAGAGGAAACTCCCCGGCAATATCATTATGTTGACTCTATATGATGAATATCTGGCTCAGGCTATGGAGGCTGGGGCAGCCGGTTACCTGCTCAAGGATACCAAGCGTGCCGAACTTGCCCAAGCCATTAGGCAGGTTCACCATGGGGAGATGGTGATTAGTGACAGTATTACGGCTAAACCCCGAATTGAGTATGAGGAGAGGGGTGGCAAAAGGGCAAAGGGGACCTCTCTACCGGAACAAGATGCCTCCACCACCATGGCTGAAGAGGTGCAGATGGTTATGCCTCCACCCATTGATGCCAAGCAGTTAATGAGGTTCATTAGTCGGGTAGAGGAGCTGTTTCAGTCCCGTATACTGCAAATGGTTGGCTCTTGGCAGGGGGACACTGCCATTAGCATCCCCCTAATAAGGGCTACCCCGTTGGCAAGTATCCTAAGTAAATTGGAAGAGATGCCTGAGATAGAAACAGTAGGGGAACAACCACTGACAGGCAAGGTAGACCCCAAGTTCTTCCGCAAAACCGAGTCCGTACCAAGAATGAAGACCAGGGTTCAGAAGACCTTCTTTGTAACCCTTAAAAATAACTAGACCGGGTGCCCTTCAGCTTTTCCCACCGGCATCTCTCACCGGCACAGCCTAGATCCCGCCAGCTAGGCAGTAACACCTCCAGTTCTGAATTAAACCGTCTCACCAGCCTCCATATATAGTGGATGGGGTTTAACCCCACGTACCGCTGTGCTATACTATCTCTCAAGAGGAAAGCCATTCTTAGTAGCTGGTAAGGGTAATGTTAGGCAAGCCACCGGTAGATATTCAGGAGCAAATTGAGCGGGGCATTTCTGTTCTTAGGCAGGGAGGGCTGGTTGCCTTTCCTACTGATACTGTCTATGGGCTGGGGGCTTGTGCCAGCCTGCGTCAGGCTGTGGAGCGGGTTTACCGGGTGAAGGGGCGACCACGGAATATGGCACTCCCCTTACTCCTAGCTCACACATCACAGATAGGTGAAGTTGCTGACTCTGTGCCCCAGATTGCTTGGCTTTTAGTCCGTAATTTCCTACCTGGTGCCTTGACACTAGTTTTACATAAATCTAGCTCAGTCCTTGATATTATCACTGGTGGAGGTATAACGGTAGCGGTTCGCATTCCGGCACATCCGGTTCCGGTTGCCCTTGCCGAAGGTCTGGGAGCGCCTATTGTGGGCACAAGTGCTAATCTGAGCGGTAAACCAAGTGCATTAACTGCTGATGAGGTCTATTCCCAGCTTGGTGATAAGATAGATTTGGTTATTGATGGTGGCCGGTGCCCGGGTGGTAGAGAATCTACTGTAGTTGATGTAACCGGGGAGGCGCCTGTAGTTTTGCGGGAGGGCGCTATCTCAAGGGAAGAGCTTGAGAGGGTGTGTGGTAACATTGTGTTTAGGGGGGCTAATTAGTGCGTATTGCTATTGGCTGTGACCACAGGGGACTAAATCTCAAGCAATTGGTTATCAAGCTGATTACTGACGCCCAGCATAGCTATGAGGACTTTGGCTGTTATACTACCGACTCGGTAGATTACCCCGATATTGCTGGACAGGTAGCTGAAGCGGTAGCCAGGGGTGATTTTAGATGCGGTATTTTGGTATGTGATACCGGTATTGGTATGAGTATTGCCGCTAATAAGGTTAAGGGGATAAGGGCTGCCCTGTGTCATGATGCCTTCAGCGCTCAGCGGGCTCGTCAGCACAATGATGCCAATATCCTTTGTCTGGGGGTGGGGCAGGAGCAGGGTGCAGTGCCTGAAATTGTTAATGCTTTTCTTACCGCTGAGTTTGAGGGCGGCAGGCATCAGCAAAGGCTAAACAAGATAAGGGATATGGAAGGCTAGTAGTAGTTTATTTGACAATAGATAGGCACTATGTTATTTTGTGGCAACAGGGCTAAAGGTGAGGCTTCGGAATTTCTATGCCGTCCGCCACGGTGGACGGTTTTTAATTACTATGTTGTGGGGGTAAGACATGAAAAGTGATGTTATTAAACGGGGGGTGGAGCGGGCTCAACATCGGTCTTTACTGCGTGCTGTAGGTGTCACCTCAGCAGAGATGGAGAAGCCTTTTATTGGTGTTGTTAATAGCTTCACTGAGATTGTCCCGGGACATATACACCTCCGAGATATTGCCGAGGCGGTTAAAGCCGGGGTGCGTAGTGGTGGGGGTGTTCCCTTTGAGTTTAATACCATTGCCGTTTGTGACGGCATCGCTATGAATCACCCGGGTATGAAATATAGCCTGCCCAGCCGAGAGCTAATAGCTGACTCAGTAGAAATAGTGGCTGAGGCTCACGCCTTTGATGCCCTGGTCTTTATTCCTAACTGCGACAAAATAATCCCCGGGATGCTTATGGCAGCAGTAAGGCTCAACCTACCGGCTATCTTTATTAGCGGTGGCCCGATGCTAGCCGGGCAGCTATATATTGATGGTCAGGCTAAAAAGATTGACCTTAGTTCCGTCTTTGAGGGGGTAGGGATGGTAGCTAAGGGGGAAATGAGCCCAGAGGAACTGGAACGGTGGGGGGAGGTTGCCTGCCCCGGCTGTGGTAGCTGTGCCGGGATGTTTACCGCTAATACGATGAATTGCTTGACTGAGGCGCTGGGAATGGGACTCTCCGGTAACGGGACTATCCCGGCTATTGATGCTGGACGGATACGGCTAGCCAAAGAGGCAGGGCAACAGGTTATGAGGCTTTTAGCTGATAATGTTTGTCCCCGGGATATAATAAATAAAGATTCCCTTTATAATGCCTTTGCCGTTGATATGGCATTAGGTGGTAGCACCAATTCAGTTTTACACCTTATAGCAATTGCTCACCAAGCCGGGATTGATTTCCCATTATCACTAATAAATGAGATAAGCCAGCGCACGCCTAACCTGTGCCGACTGAGCCCGGCCGGGAGCCATCGCGTTGAGGATTTAAACCTTGCTGGCGGCATAGTTGCCGTAATGAAGGAGTTACAGGGCTTATTAAACCTGAGGGTAAAAACAGTATCGGGGAAAACTATGGAGGAGGTTATTGCTGACAGGCGGTTTGTGAATAGAGAGGTTATTCGTTCTATTGATAATCCCTATTCAGCTAGGGGGGGTATTGCTATCCTGTTTGGTAATCTAGCCCCTGAAGGTGCAGTGGTGAAGAGGGCAGCGGTAGCTCCGGAGATGATGGTTCATCGGGGACCAGCCAGGGTATTTGACAGTGAAGAAGAGGCTACAACTGCTATCCTGAGCGGTAATATAAAGTCGGGCGAGGTAGTGGTTATCCGCTATGAAGGACCTAAGGGGGGACCCGGGATGAGGGAAATGCTTGGTCCTACTGCTTTCCTTAGCGGTATGGGCATGGAGAGAGAGGTAGCCCTTATCACCGATGGGCGTTTTTCTGGAGCCACTCGCGGTGCCGCTATTGGCCATGTTTCGCCTGAGGCAGCTAATCGGGGACCTATCGCCGCTCTAGCTAATGGGGATATAATTGGGATTGATATTTCTAATTATAAGCTTGAGGTCGAGCTTAGCGATGAACAAATATCTAATCGCCTGGCTCGTCTTGCCGAGTTTGAGCCTAAAGTAAAAACAGGTTATCTCAGCCGCTACGCCGAGAGGGTTTCTTCGGCTAGCGCTGGGGCGGTGTTTAGATAACAGGAGGAGCTACCATGAAGATGACTGGTGCCCAGATTATATGTGAGAGCTTAGTAAAAGAGGGGGTGGAGGTTATTTTTGGTATTCTGGGTGGGGCTGTCTTACCACTGTATGATACCTTGCCTCAGTATCCTCAGCTTCGCCATATTCTGGTGCGTCACGAGCAGGGTGCTGCCCATGCTGCTGATGGCTATGCCCGAGCTACGGGGAAGGTAGGGGTATGCATGGCTACCTCTGGTCCCGGGGCGGCTAACTTGGTTACCGGCATTGCTAATGCTTACCTTGATTCGGTGCCTATCGTAGCTATAACCGGTCAGGTAGCCAGACCCTTTATTGGCAAGGATGCCTTCCAGGAGATAGATATTACTGGCATCACCTTGCCTATCACCAAGCATAACTATCTTGTCCTTGATGTGGACTCACTGGCTAGGGTAATTAAGGAGGCGTTTTATCTAGCCAGGAGTGGTCGGCCCGGACCGGTGCTTATTGATGTGCCACGAGATGTTTTTATAGAGCCGGCAGAATTTAGCTACCCGAGCCGAGTGAATTTGCCCGGTTATAAGCCAACCCTTCAGGGGCACCCGGAGCAGATTAAGAAAGCAGCAAAGCTTATAAATGAAGCTCAGCGACCTCTTATTATTGCTGGTAGGGGAGTGATTATCTCTGGAGCCTATGCTGAGCTTAAGCAATTGGCTGAGACGGCACAGGTACCGGTGGTTACTACTTTATTGGGTATTAGTTGTTTCCCCGAGGGTCATGTTCTAAGTCTTGGTATGCTGGGTATGCATGGTATGGCTTATGCTAATATGGCAGTCAATGCCGCCGATGTCATTATTGCCATCGGGATGAGGTTTGGTGATAGGGCTACGGCTAAGGTAAGTGCCTTTGCTCCTCATGCCCGCATTATCCATATTGATATAGACCCGGCTGAAATCGGTAAGAATGTGCGCGTGGATGTGCCAATAGTTGGTGATGCGAAGATAATTCTAAACGCATTAAATAAACTGATTGTCTCAACCGAGCATATTGGTTGGGTTCAACAGCTTGATGGTTGGCGGCGGGAGCACCCGTCAACAGTTATTAGAGATAGCCAGGGGCTCTTACCCCAGTTTGTCATTCGCCAAATATATGAGGTAACACAGGGTGAGGCTACCATTGTTACCGGGGTGGGTCAGAACCAGATGTGGGCAGCCCATTATTACTGCTATAATAGACCAAATAGCCTGATCTCTTCGGGTGGATTAGGGACTATGGGATTTGAGCTTCCGGCAGCTATGGGGGCTAAGGTAGGTTGCCCTGAGGACATTGTTTGGTGTATTGCCGGTGATGGTGGCTTTCAGATGACCATTCAGGAGTTGGCTACCATAGTTCAGGAAAAGGTGGCAGTAAAGATAGCTATTATCAATAATGGCTACTTGGGTATGGTGAGGCAATGGCAGGAGTTGTTCTATGAGCGACGATATGTAGCCACACCGCTAAGTGGTCCAGACTTTGTCAAGATTGCTGAGGCGTATGGACTCCCTGGGCTAAGGGTTAGACATAAAGAGGAAGTAATTCCAGCTATAGAGCAAGCCATGGCGCATAATGGTCCTTTTCTGATAGATTTTGCGGTGGAACCGGAGGAAAATGTTTATCCTATGGTGCCGCCAGGGGCATCTTTAGCTGAAGTTCTTGAAGAACCTAAGAAAGAGGTGGCAATATGGCCGCAACGAAGCACACCCTAGTTGCTCTGGTTGAGGATAAGCCCGGAGTGCTTAATCGGATGGCAAGCCTTTTCCGAAGGCGTAGCTTCAATATTGACAGCATTGCCGTGGGGCATAGTGAACTGCCTCATCTATCGCGAATGACTATTGTGGTTAATGGGGCAGCTACCATGGTGGAGCAGGTTAGGAAGCAGTTGGATAAGGTTATAGATGTGGTCAAGGTATCTGATATTACCGGGGACGATGTGATTGCCCGGGAGCTAGCCTTAATTAAGGTCCATGCCACTGCCTCTACCCGAAGCGAGATTATTCAGATTGTAGACATATTCAGGGCAAATATAGTAGATGTTGCCTCTGATTCGGTTACCATTGAGGTTACCGGCGATGAGGAAAAAATTAATTCCTTATTTAACCTGCTTCGTGGTTTCGGTATCAAAGAATTAGCCAGGACGGGTTGTATAGCTATGAGCAGGGGTGGCTCAAGTCCGCTCCAGGTAGAGGGAAAGTTACCTAGGTTTCGTAACGAAAAGCGGAAAGCACCCTGAGCACCTTTTCCCAAGGAGGTTAACCAGGCTCAAAGGCGGGGCGAGGTTGTTAAATAATCTCACCTTAACTGCTACGAGGTGTCGGTAAATAAAATAAAAGGAGATGAAAACCTATGGCTAAGATATATTATGACAGTGATTGTGACCTAGCTTTGCTTAAGGGAAAAAGGATTGGCATTATCGGCTATGGGAGTCAGGGGCATGCCCACGCTCAAAACCTCAGAGAGAGCGGTTGCCAGGTGATAGTGGCTGAAGCCGGGGGGAGTCAGGGCTGGAAGAGGGCTGAGGAAGCTGGCTTTAGGGTGCTAAGCGCGGCTGAGGTGGCTAAGGAAGCCGATATTATTGCTATGCTGGTGCCGGATAATCTACAGCCAGATGTCTATCATAGGTCAATTGAGAAGGGGCTAGCCCCGGGCAACACCCTGATGTTTGCTCACGGTTTTAATATCCACTACGGGCAAATCATTCCACCACCAGATATTGATGTTAGTATGATAGCTCCTAAATGCCCCGGTAATATGCTGAGGCAGCTTTATACTGAAGAAAAAGGACCGCCGGCAATAGTTGCTGTTCATCAGGATGTTTCAGGCAAGGCAAAGGATATAGCCCTGGCTTATGCCAAGGGTATCGGCTGCTCCCGAGCCGGTGTTATTGAGACCACATTCGCTGAAGAGACGGAGACTGACCTCTTTGGTGAGCAAACAGTGCTGTGTGGTGGGGTTTCAGCTCTAGTCAAGGCTGGGTTTGAGACCCTGGTTGAGGCTGGCTATCAGCCGGAGATAGCCTACTTTGAATGCTTCCATGAGCTTAAACTTATCGTTGACCTGATGTATCAGGGTGGCTTGGGCTACATGCGCCGCTCGGTCAGCGATACTGCTGAGTATGGTGATTATACCCGGGGACCGCGTGTTATTGATGATATGGTTATGGATGAGATGGCGCAAATCCTGGCTGAGATTCAGGATGGCACTTTCGCTAAGGAGTGGATTTTAGAGAATCAGGCTGGTCGCCCGGTCTATAATGCCCTGAAGCGCATGGATGAGGAACACCTTATTGAAGAGGTTGGTGCTGAGCTACGTGAGATGATGCCGTGGCTGAAAGAGGGGTGAAGTTCTAGGAATAACACAAGAGTGAGGGGTAAGTGGACAGAGTAATTATCTTTGATACTACTTTGCGGGATGGGGAGCAGGCGGCGGGGGGGACGCTAAATGTTCAGGAGAAGCTGGACATAGCCAGGCAACTGGAGAGGCTCAGGGTGGATGTTATTGAGGCTGGCTTTCCCATTAGCTCCCCCGGCGACCTTGAGGCGGTAAGGCTTATTGCCAAGGAGATTCGCACCCCGGTAATCTGTGCCCTGGCCCGGGCTCACCCTGGTGACATAGACCAGGCTTGGGAGGCAGTTAAGGAAGCTCAACACCCACGAATACATGTCTTTCTGTCAGCTTCAGATATACACCTATCGTATCAACTGAAAAAGAGCCGTGAGGAGATTTTGCAGACCTCTCGTGATATGGTAGTCAAGGCTAAGAAATATACTGATGATATTGAGTTTTCACCGATGGATGCCAGCCGAACCGAGCCTGAATATATCTACCAAATCTTGAAGGCAGTAATTGACGCTGGCGCCACTACAGTAAATATCCCTGATACCGTGGGCTATGCCATCCCTGATGAGTTTGGTGGACTTATTGAGGGGATTTTCAAAAATGTGCCCAATATTAATCAAGCTATAGTTAGCGTTCATTGCCATAATGACCTCGGTCTAGCTGTGGCTAATAGCCTGGAATCAGTCAAGCGGGGGGCAAGACAGGTGGAGTGCACTGTTAATGGCATCGGGGAGAGGGCGGGCAATGCCTCGCTTGAGGAAATTGTTATGGCACTCAAGACGCGTAGCGACTTTTTCAACCTGACTACCAACATTGACACCACACAAATTTATAAGGCAAGCCGACTGGTAAGCGAGCTAACCGGCTTTTCAGTTCAGCCTAATAAGGCAATTATTGGGGCTAATGCCTTCCGTCATGAGTCGGGGATTCACCAGGATGGGGTAATCAAGATGCCAATAACCTATGAAATAATGGACCCCAGAACAGTGGGCATACCGGCTAGCAGCCTGGTGCTGGGCAAGCTCAGCGGGCGGCACGCCTTTAATGAGCGACTGGCTGAATTGGGCTATAGTCTGAGTGAGGAAAACTTTAACCGTGCCTTCACCTTATTTAAAGAACTGGCTGATAAAAAGAAGGAGATTACCGACAGAGATATTGAATCCCTTATCGCCGAAGAGCTACGCACTGTTTCTGAGGCTTATCATCTTGACCGTGTTCAGGTGTCTTGTGGGGATAGGGGTATCCCCACCGCCTCAGTTAGGCTTATTGACCCTGACGGTCAGGTTCTGGCTGATGCTGCCCTGGGGACAGGACCGGTGGATGCGGTATATAAGGCTATTAATAGGCTGGTGGATGTGCCTAATGTGCTTACTGAATTTAGCGTTAAATCCGTAACTGAAGGCATTGATGCTATCGGTGAGGTGCTGATTAGGATAGAGAGTGAGGGGATAACCTATACCGGGCGTGGTGCTGATACCGATATTATTGTCGCCAGTGCCAAGGCTTATATAAATGCCCTTAATAGATTGCTGGCAGCTAAAAAAGTAACCGAGTAGGTTTTAAACGGGGGTGCTGGAGTGGGTATTGAGGTAGAAATGATTCTGCGTCTCCTGCTGGCGGCAGCATTAGGAGCCATCATTGGTTATCAGCGAGAGAGAGCCGGCAAAGCGGCTGGCTTGAGAACTCATATCCTTATTTGTGTTGGTGCTGCCCTGTTCACTATAGCTTCTCTCTATGGATTTGGTGCTAATGCTGACCCGGATAGGGTTGCTGCTGGAATAGTGGCTGGTATTGGCTTCCTTGGTGCTGGAGCTATTATCCGTACCGGTGAAGGTATTGTTGCCGGGTTGACTACAGCCGCTACCATATGGGCAGTAGCTGGTATCGGTCTGGCTGCCGGCGCTGGCCTATACTTGGCCTCAGCGGTTACTACAGCCCTTATATTGATTGTATTATTTCTTCCTCATCCTATCCGATGAGCCTTATCTCAAGCTTGATTTCTTAACTATTTCACAGAAAGGGAACTACATTGACTTTAGCTGAGAAGATACTGGCGGCTCATACCGATAAAAAGAGGCTAAGCCCGGGCGAATTCATAAATGTCAGGGTTGACCTGATTCTAGCCAATGACATTACCGCCCCTATTGCTATAAGAGAGTTTCAACGCATCGGGTTAAAAAGGGTCTTTGACCCCCAAAGGGTAGTTATGGTGGCTGACCACTTTGTCCCCAGTAAGGACATTGCTTCAGCAGAACAAGTGAAGCTGATGCGGGAGTTTTGTTACGAGCAGGGGATACTGTATTTTGAAGTAGGGCAGATGGGTATTGAGCATGTGCTTCTGCCAGAGCAGGGGTTGGTTCTGCCCGGAGATGTGGTCATTGGGGCTGATTCACATACCTGCACCTATGGGGCTTTAGGCGCCTTGGCTACTGGTATGGGGTCAACCGATATTGCCTCGGCTATGGCAACCGGTGACATCTGGATGAAGGTGCCGCCTACCATCAAGCTGGTCTACCATGGGAGTCTGGGGAAATGGGTGGGGGGCAAGGACTTAATCCTCTATACCATTGGTGATATTGGGGTGGATGGCGCCCTCTATTCAGCAATGGAGTTTGGCGGTGAGGTAATTGATGCCCTATCCATGGACGGGCGGTTTACTATGGCTAATATGGCTGTTGAGGCTGGGGCTAAAGCTGGCATTTTCAGGATAGATAACAAAGCACAACTTTACATAAAATCTAGGGCAAAACGACCCTATGCCGTTTATGAACCGGATAATGACGCTGAATATTCTCAAGTGGTTGAGTATGATGTTTCGGCTATTGAACCCCAGGTTGCTTTGCCCCATTCGCCAGCTAACACTAAGCCAGTTAGTCAGGTAGCTGATGTAGAAATTGACCAGGTAGTAATTGGTAGCTGCACTAACGGTCGTCTTGAGGATTTACGGCTAGCTGGTCAAATACTGAAGGGGAGGAGGGTGCATCCCAGAGTGCGGTGTATCATTATTCCCGGTTCACAGCAGGTCTATCTTAATGCCTTGACTGAAGGATTAATAGAGATATTTATTAAAGCTGGGGCGGCGGTCAGCACCCCGACCTGTGGTCCCTGCCTTGGCGGTCACATGGGGGTTCTGGCGGCTGGCGAGCGGTGCGTCTCCACCACCAACCGCAATTTTGTGGGCAGGATGGGCAGCCCCAGGTCAGAGGTCTATCTATCTAATCCGGCGGTGGCTGCCGCCAGCGCCATAATGGGCAGAGTCGCTAACCCCGAGGCAGTTATAGGCTGAGGCGCTAAGCGATCAAAGTAAGTGGGACTAGGCGAAGGCACGCATTGGAGGAGAGGCTATGCGAAGAAAAGACAAGGAAATTACAGATATTAGTGACATTGAAAGGATAATAAAAAAGGCAGCATATTGCCGAATTGGTTTAGTGGATGATGATGAGCCATACGTAGTTCCTGTCTGTTTTGGCTATGAAGGGAATGCTGTTTACTTCCACGGGGCTTCAGAGGGGCGGAAGGTTGAACTTATCAGGAAAAATAATAAGATTTGTTTTGAAATAGATACCGATGTGGAATTAACAAAAGCTGAGGAGCCCTGCGGTTGGGCAATGCGATACAGAAGTGTTATTGGGGTGGGGAGAGCCTGTTTTCTGGAAAGTGATGAGGAAAAATCTCACGGCTTGGGGGTTATTGTCAGGCATTACACCGAGGGCGACTATACTTTTCCCAAAGAGACCCTGGATAAAATTATCGTGGTAAGGGTTGACATTGAAAGCATTACCGGCAGAAAATCGGGATACTAAGAGAAAATGCTCAGGAAGTTTTAGAGGGATGAAGTCCCTCTTGTAAAATATTCCCCTCTCCTTTTAAGTAAAACTAAGAAGATTGTTTATCTAGGGAGGATTGAAGGGGCGAAGCCCCTTCAACAACTATCCTTCCCCCTCTCCTTTTAAGAAGAGAGTCAGAGAGAGGCAAAGCCTCTCTCAAACAACTGATTCCCCTTCCCCTTGTCAAGGGGAAGGGGACAAAGGGGATAGGGTTTATTAAAACTAATGGGGTGAGGTTTAACAATGAAACCAGGCAAAAGCTGGCGAGAGAAATTAGCCGATAGTAAAGACCTGCCCAAAGTAGCAGAAATTACCGATAAGATGAGTAAAAGGTGGGGGACAGGCACGGTGGTTATTCCAGCTCCCAAAGAGGTAGATGAAATTATGGCTAAAGTCCCCGAGGGTAAAGTTACTACCATAAATCAGATTCGCTCGGTACTGGCTCAAAGGCACGGGGCTACTATCGGTTGCCCGATAACCACCGGAATTTTTGCTCAAATCGCAGCTCGTGCCGCTGAGGAAGCTGCCGCCGAAGGCAGAAAAGACATTACCCCCTACTGGCGGACACTAAAATCCAGCGGGGAACTCAATGAAAAATACCCCGGCGGTGTGGAGGCACAGGCCGCCCATTTAAAAGAAGAAGGACACACCATTGAACTGGGCAGGGGCAAAAAACCACCAAAAGTAAAAGACTTTGAGCAGGCTTTGGTGGGGGTATAGTTTCATGCAAGATAAGTTTAGTGAATACATTCGAAGAATGCCTATATTACTAAATGAATTAAAGGCAAACCCCCTACTAAATAGAAACGAGTTGGAAGATATTCCAAAATCTGGGGTTTATGTATTTTATGAGAATGATAAAGCTCTTTATGTGGGACGATCCAATCGCATTAAGTTGAGGATTCAAGAGCATAGCAGGCCAAGCTCAGATCATTATAGTGCAACTTTAGCTTTTAACATGGCTAAAAAGAAAGTGAATTACAAAAGGAATGAGCATAGATTAACAACACGGAATGAGTTAGAAAAAGCACCTGGATTTGAGAAAGCGTTTTTTCTAGCTAGAAAGCAAGTTGCCGAAATGCAAGTCAAGGTTATTGAAATTAAAGATCAGATAACCCAAGCTCTATTTGAGATTTATGCTGCCTTGACATTAGGTACTACCAAATACAATGATTTCGATACGCATTAACCTAGAGGAGACTATCATCTTATGCTAAAGGGCAAAGTAAGAGGTTGTTTAGTAAGGGGATTTAAAGGGGCGAAGCCCCTTTAAAAAATTCTCTTCCCTCTCCCCTTATGAAGGGGAGAGGGATAAAGGGTGAGGGGTTGGTAAATAATCTTCAAACTAGTGTGGAATTCTAAACCAGATGAAGGTTCGTGATATAATCAAGATGATTGAGGATGATATGCAGAAATATCTAGTTATATTTGAAAAGGCTGGCGATAATTACTCTGCCTATTCCCCAGACATACCGAGATGTATCGCCACCGGAAGCACCCGTGACGAGGTGGAAAAGAACATCAGAGAGGCTATAAGTTTTCATATTGAGGGATTGGTAACAGATGGATTGCCTCTCCCCGGACCTGCCTCATTTACTGATTATGTTGAGGTCTAACAAGCAAAGATTCATCCCCAAAGGACGTTAAAAAGGAGTCTCACATGCTCAAAGGTAAGATTCATAAATAGGGAATTGAAAGGGGCGAAGCCCCTTTAAAAACTCTCTTCCCTCTCCCCTTATGAAGGGGAGAGGGATAAAGGGTGAGGGGTTGGTAAACAAGAGGGAATTATCATGACACTACTGAGAGGCGCAGTTCATAAATACGGGGCTAATGTTGATACTGATGCTATTATCCCAGCTAGGTATCTGAATGTGTCTCAGCCGGCCGAGCTGGCAAGGCACTGTATGGAGGATATAGACCTAGAGTTTGTTAACAGGGTTAAGCCCGGGGATATAATGGTGGCGACCACTAACTTTGGCTGTGGCTCGTCTCGGGAGCATGCCCCGCTGGCTATTAAGGCATCTGGCATCTCCTGTATAATAGCCAAAAGCTTTGCCCGTATCTTCTTCCGCAACGCTATAAACATTGGTCTGCCTCTGCTTGAGTGCGCTGAGGCGGTGGATGACACTGACGCCGGCAATTTTCTGGAGGTTGACCTTTCCAGCGGCAAAATAAAGAACCTGTCCAGTGGCATAACCTTCACTGCCAAACCTTATCCTGATTTTATGGCTGAGCTTATTTCAGCTGGCGGGCTGATTGAACACACTAAGAAAAGGCTACAACATATTTAGCAACCTATCCCTCTGACCCCCTTCCCTTACAAGGGAAGGGGGATTAAGGGGGTGAGGTTAACAAATTAACTAGGAGGCTTTAGATGCAGATTGACCTGGCAGTTCTACCTGGCGATGGTATTGGTCCCGAGGTTACCAGTGAGGCAATCAAGGTCTTACAGGCGGTAGGCGACCGGTTTGGGCACAATTTCAATTTGCACTACGGATTGGTCGGTGGGATTGCCATTGACCAATCAGGAACAGCACTTTCGTCAGATACCCTGAAGATGTGTCGGGGTTGCCGTGCTGTATTGTTGGGTGCGGTGGGTGGTCCCCAGTGGGATGACCCCAAAGCTAAGGTTCACCCTGAAGATGGTCTGCTGGCACTGCGAAAGGGGCTGGGGCTGTTTGCTAACCTACGCCCGGTCAGAGTTTTCCCGGTGCTTGTTGATTCCACTAATTTGAAACCGGAGGTTATTCAAGGGGTAGATTTCATATTTGTCCGTGAGCTTACCGGGGGTCTCTACTTTGCCCGACCTAAAAGGCAGTGGCAGACATCCCGGGGCAGGCGGGCTACTGACTCAATGACCTACTCCGAGCAGGAAATTGAGCGCATTATCAGGGTCGGCTTTGAGCTGGCGTGGGGTCGGGGTAAAAATCTGGTCTCGGTAGATAAAGCCAACGTGCTGGAGGTGTCCCGTTTATGGCGGCAGGTGGCTATTGAGGTAGCTGAGGAATATCCTGATGTGGAGCTGGAGCATATGCTGGTTGATGCCTGTGCTATGCGACTTATCCAGAACCCGGCCTACTTTGATGTTATTGTTACCGAGAATATGTTTGGCGATATTCTCACTGATGAGGCGTCAATGCTGGCTGGGTCTATGGGAATGCTCCCCTCAGCCAGTCTGGCTGGGGTGCCAAGGGAGGGGGTTAATATATTCGGTATGTATGAGCCTATTCACGGTAGTGCTCCTCGCCGTGCCGGGTTGAATATGGCTAATCCTATCGCTATCATTCTCAGTGTAGCCATGATGCTCCGCTACTCCTTTGGCTTAGAAAAGGAGGCGCAGGCTATTGAGGCAGCGGTTGATGAGGTGCTAGGTGAGGGTTATCGCACCTATGATATAATGAGCCAAGGTAAAACAAGACTGGGGACGAAAGAGATGGGAGAGCTAATTGCTAGGCAGATAGGAGGCTAAGGATTGTCATCAATTCAACTCTATGATACCACGCTTCGGGATGGGGCGCAGAAAGAGGGCGTTTCCTTCTCGGTGGTAGATAAGCTGAGGATTGCTCAGAAACTTGATGAAGTAGGTATCCACTTCATAGAGGGCGGCTGGCCTGGCTCCAATCCTAAGGATGTTGACTTTTTCAACCGGGCGCAGAGCCTGGCTCTTCATAACTCCGTGCTGGTTGCTTTCGGCAGCACCAGGCGAGTTAAAGCTAAGGCAGAAGCAGATGCTAATCTCCTAGCTCTGGCTAATGCCAGGGTAAAGGTAGTTACTATTGTCGGCAAAAGCTCAGAGCTACAGGTTACTCAGGTATTGGAAACCACCTTGGACGAAAACCTCAACATGATTGCTGACTCAATACGCTATCTCAAGGCAAAGGGGCTTACCGTTTTCTTTGATGCCGAGCACTTCTTTGATGGCTTTAAGGCTAATCCAAGCTATACCCTGCGTGTTCTAGAGATAGCTGCCGAAGCTGGGGTTGATTGCCTGGTGCTCTGTGATACAAATGGAGGCACATTGCCTAATGAGATAACGGCTGCCGTTGAGGCGGCTAGGGGACTAACTGATGTGCCCTTGGGTATCCATGCTCATAATGATGCTGAACTGGCGGTAGCTAATACCCTGGCTGCGGTAAATGCTGGGGCTAGTCAGGTTCAGGGCACTATCAATGGCTATGGTGAGCGCTGCGGTAATGCTAACCTTTGCTCTGTTATACCGACGTTGAAGCTTAAGATGGGTATTGATTGCCTTTCCGATGACCAGTTAGCCAAATTGACTGAGGTATCCCACTATGTAAGCGAGGCAGCCAACCTTGTTCCTGATGCCTTCTCACCCTATGTCGGCTCCAGTGCCTTTAGCCACAAGGCTGGGCTTCATGTTTCGGGCTTGGCTAAGTGGGCGGAAAGCTATCAGCATATAGACCCATCCCAGGTAGGTAATCGACAGAGAGTGCTGGTATCTGAGTTATCGGGGAGGGTGAATATCTTGCACCGGGCAAAGGAGATGGGGGTAGATTTACCCCCGAAAGGCAAAGAGGCACAGATACTGCTGGAGCGAGTTAAACTACTGGAGAGTCGTGGCTTCCAGTATGACCATGCTGAGGCCTCCTTTGATTTGCTTGTCCACCGAGCTAAGCCGGATTATAAGCCACCCTTTGAACTGGTTGATTTTATGGTGGTTGTGGAAAATAGAAGGCGCCCACCTACCCAGAGGGGTCTGGAAGAGATGCTATCTGAGGCAATGGTAAAGGTAAAGATAGGCACTAAGATTATACACACGGCGGCTGAGGGTAATGGTCCGGTTAATGCCCTGGATGCGGCGTTGCGTAAGTCTCTGTTGCAATTCTATCCCAGCCTAGCCCGGGTCAGGCTGGTTGACTATAAGGTTCGCATCCTTGAGGAAAGTGTTGGCACTGAGTCTCAGGTTCGTGTCCTTATTGAGTCTAGTGATGGGGTGGAGGAGTGGCGGACAGTAGGCAGCTCAACCAATATCATAGAGGCTAGCTGGCTAGCCTTAGCCGACAGCTTGGAATACTGGCTGCTAAAACAAAAGGCACCAGGTAATCCCGTTATAACTACCACCAACCCGGTTAGCCCCTGAGATGTAAAGCACCCTTTAAGGTTTATATAGTAAATTAACCTCTGAGGCAGTGAGAGTTGACGATGTATGATATACTTTTCACTGGGTGCTACAACCAGATTTTAGTCTCTTTACCTGGAGGTGACCATGCAAGGATACCACATAGGGCTGATTCCTGACGGAAATAGAAGGTGGGCGAAAGAGAAAGGTCTTGAACCCTGGGAAGGGCACATGAAGGGCGCAGAAACGGGCGAGGTCTTTATTGAGTGGTGCATTGACCATAAGGATATATATGAGGTAACTACCTATGGGCTGAGTGAGGAAAACTTCAAGCGACCGGCCAAGGAATTAGAAAAACTCTATGAACTTTATGAGGGGGAATTAACCAAGCTCTTCAATAAAGAAAAAATCCATAAACAGAGGGTAAGAATTAATATTATTTCCACAAATCCAGGACCTGTTCCCGCAAATCTCTTAAGCCTTTTCCATAGAATTACAGTAGGGACAAAAGGTTATCAAAATAAAGTATTAAATTTGTTAGTAGGCTATACCGGGCAGTCGGAAATCCTGGAGGCTGTTTCCTCTCCGCTTAACCGGGTCAAGAACTTATTCTTTGGGCTGAGTCAAGACGACTTGAAAAATGGCTTAAAAGTAAAGAAACCTTGCGACTTTATTATAAGAACCGGAGAGGAAAGCGAAGAAAGGGAGGCTAGGTCTGGGTTTTTACTTTGGCAGTCTGCCTATTCTGAGTATTACCATATTAATAAATTTTTCCCTGATGTTACCAAGGAGGATTTTGATAAGGCATGGAACTACTTTGAAAATACGAGGCGAAGAAAAGGCCTTTAGCCGAACCGAAAAGATTAATTTGTAGCCAGTCTACCTGATATTATTTAGCAACCTATCCCCCTAGCCCCCTTCCCTTACAAGGGAAGGGGGCGTTACAGATAAGGGAGGGGGCTTCGCCCCCTCCCTAAAAAACTTCTCCTCCCCCCTCTCCTTTGAAGGAGAGGGGGATAAAGGGGTGAGGTAGTAAATAATCTCAAGCAAAAAGCTGAAATTATTGTGGGAAAGTTGGGCTAGGTCTTGATACATACATGTATAGGATGTAGAATCGTTGCAAACAAAAAGATGGAGGTGGTGAGTAATGACTAATGATGAGGAGAAACAAGCCCTAAAAGAAGAAGGCACAGAAGCACAGGCAGTACCTGCGACCTGGACCAGCGTTGCCGTACGAGGCTTTTGGTGGGGATTAATAGGTGGCGGGGGGTACCTTCTTCAAGACCTTACCACAGGAGGTTGGAGCACCTTTGGATATATCCTTGCTTTTGGTGCCTTCATAGCTCTTATGTATCCGCTTAGCTGGAAGAAGGTGTTAGTTGGGTTCCCTGTATGGGTAGCTAGTGCTGTGATAGTCGTGGGCATCGCAGCATTCCTATCGCGATAACTCAACCCGGTCTCCCCACCGGCATTATGTATAACGGCTTATATTGCTTATCCAGCCTCAACACTTGTCTAACCTGCTCGTCATGGAAGGCGCCGATAGCTACTGTAGCCAGACCAAGGGCGGTAGCCTGAAGATAGATATTCTGCCCGGCATGCCCCACTTCCATGTGGACATACCTTTCCCCTCTGTTGCCATAGCCCAGAGTTGTCCGCTCATATAGAGCGCAGATAACTATATCTACTGGTGCTTCATATATAAATTCCTGGTTTAATGCTGCTCTGGCTAGCTCTAATCTAACCTCTCCTTGGTGGTGCAGGGTTAAAGAATGGTTATCTATATTGTGGTGGTATATGCCACTGGCTATTCCCTCAACGCCATCCCGGCCACAAACAACGAAGATTTCCAGTGGGTAGGTAGCGCCAGCACTGGGGACAGCCCTGTATTTCCATGAGGTATCGGTAATGCCCTGGGCAGCCCATAGTATTTGTGATAGCTGTAACTGGGAGACGGGTTCGGAGGAGAAATCTCTTATTGACCTTCTTTGAGCAATAGTTTCCTCTAGCGATATACTTCCCCTTTGGTTTGGTGGAGGCAGATAAATTTGCACTGGCTGATTATTACCCATCTCTAGTAGAACCCTTTTCTGGATGTTGGCACACCTCTACTGACTAACTGTTCTTGAGAATAAACATCCTTGTTTCTTTGCTAACCTCACCCCTTAGATATTTGTTTAGAACCTACCCCCTTTATCCCCCTCCCTTACCAAGGGAGGGGGAATAATTTGGGTAAGAGAGGCGAAGCCTCTCTTTGACTCTCCTTTATTGCCCCCTCTCCTTTGAAGGAGAGGGGGAAGATTTTACAAAGAGGGGGCTGACGCCCCTCTTAAACTCCCCTTCACAAACGACCTATTTATCTTTGATGATTACAGTCCGCATCTATTTGGTTTTAGTCCAGAAGCCCATACTCAAGTATTTCCACCCCCCGTCAGCCAGCACCACCACTATATTACCCTCATCCATTTCATTGGCAACCTTAATGGCTTGATGGACTACTGCTCCTGAAGATTGCCCGGCAAAAATCCCCTCTTTTTCCAGCAGTTGCCTGGTGGCTATGTTTGCTTGTCCGCTGGTAACAAAAGCCCTCTGCGTAATAAGGCTTAAATTCAGGAAAGGTGGATACTGTTCCAGTTCATCCATACATTTTATACCTGAGATAGTATCACCAAAAGGCGGCTCCACACAGAATATTTTTATCTTCGGATATTTCTCTTTCAGTCGTTTACCAATACCGGCTATAGTCCCTCCGGTGCCGCTGCCGGCGATAAAGGCGTCAATTTTGTCATAGGGGAAGTCGTCTATTATTTCAACGCCAGTAGTCTCGTAGTGAGCCTGCGGATTAGCTGGGTTGGTAAACTGGTCGAGCATAATGTAATTGGGGTCTTTAGCCAGCAGCCCCCTAGCAGTGTCAAATTCAGCCTCAATCCCGTCCTCGGCTTTGGTCAGGATAAGCTCGGCACCGAAGAGTCTAATTAGCTGCTGCCTTTCCAGACTCATATCGTCTGACATAATGAGAGTAACCTTATACCCTTTCTTGCGTCCCAACCAGGCTAACGCTATGCCGGTATTGCCGCTGGTGACTTCAACGAGGTTCTTACCCTTGGTCAGCTCTCCGCTCCGCTCCGCCTTTTCTACCATGTATTTTGCCATCCTGTCCTTAATGCTGGCGCTGCCTCCAGCGTTTAGCCCTTCCAACTTGGCAAAGATTTTGACTTTCTTAGTAGGGCTTATTCGCTCCAATTCTACCAAGGGAGTATGACCTACTGCTTCAATAACATTTTTGAAATACATTTTCCTTATCCCTTAATCACCCCTATGGGTATTGCCCTGCTTACCTTATGGGAGATGCCAGCTCTATGGGTTACCTCAACCACCTCGTTTACATCCTTATAGGCTTCAGAGGCTTCCTCAGCCAGTGAACCCATGTTGCCCGTCTTAACCGTAATCCCTCTGGCGGCTAGTGCCTGGGCAACATCGGCACCTCTAAGGCTGCGCTTAGCCGCTGAGCGACTCTGCGCCCTGCCGGCACCGTGGCAGGTGGAGCCAAACGACTCCTTCATAGCTAGTTCTGTGCCTAATGCTACATAGGAGCAGCGCCCCATATCTCCGGGAATGAGAACCGGCTGGCCTATGTTCTGGTAAATATCAGGGATATCGGGATGCCCAGCGGGGAAAGCCCTGGTTGCCCCCTTGCGGTGAACACAAAGGGTGAGTTTCTTGCCATCAATAGTATATTCTTCTATCTTAGCGATATTGTGAGCCACATCATAAACCTGCTCCATACCCAGTTCCCTTATGCTCTTGCCAAAGACCTTGATGAAAGACTCTCTAGCCCAGTGGGCGATGCACTGTCGGTTAGTCCAGGCGTAGTTAGCCGCACATGACATAGCCGCCAGATAGTCCTGTCCTTCTGGTGAGTTTACCGGAGCGCAGGCAAGCTGGCGGTCGGGCAGATTGATACCATACCTTTTTACTGCTTCACCCAGCAGGGCTACATAATCGGTACAGACCTGATGTCCAAAGCCTCTGGAACCGGTGTGAATCAGGACAAGCACCTGCCCAACCTCACTGATGCCCATAGCTGTGGCGGCATCTCGGTCGTAGATTTCATCCACCACCTCCACCTCCAGAAAGTGATTACCCGAACCCAGGGTTCCCAGTTGTGGGATACCACGCTTTTTAGCCTTACTGCTTACCTTATCCGGGTTAGCCCCTTTGATGCAGCCTGATTCTTCAGTAACTACAATATCCTCGGCATTGCCATAACCCTTTTCTACTGCCCAGTGGCTGCCTTGTATCAGGACCTTATCCAGCTCCTTTTCACTCACCCTTATCTTGCCTTCAGAGCCTAATCCTGAAGGAACATTGACAAAAAGCTCGCCAATCAGTTGCTCAATCTTGGGTCTTGCCTCCTCCTCGGTGAGGTTTGTTCGCAGTAGCCTGACCCCGCAGTTAATATCAAAGCCGACACCCCCGGGTGATATCACTCCGTCTTTTACTCTGGTGCCAGCCACTCCACCTATGGGAAAGCCATAGCCCCAGTGAATATCGGGCATAGCCAGTGAATGGCCAACGATGCCCGGTAAGAAAGCTACATTAGCTACCTGCTGGAAAACTTGCTCTTGCCAGATGTGATTGAGCATAGATTCACTGGCAAAGATTAGACCAGGCACCGACATTCCCGCTTTATAGCTTTGGGGAATCTCCCAGCGGTAGTCATCTATCTTCTTTAGTACTTCTCGCCATGGCTGTGGCATTTTTTACCTCCACTAAATGTCAAATAATACCTGAACCTTGCAGCCCCCATCTTTGTCGACCTTTAGCATGTGGTAAGTAGCTGCCTTGACCCCTGTTTTTAGCTTATGCCTTGAGCTGTCTACCCTCTCTCCATAGCTTCTTGCTTTAAGCTGTGTATTGTTAAGCTGGGTAATGTCAAACCTCTTAAAAATAATATTGTCAACATCAAATAGATAAATAAGCTCGTTTAGCCATTCTACCAGCAGGCTTTCCTGGTCAGGGGCTGCTAGCTCTATATCGTGGTGCAAAACCTCCTCCACGTCATCAAGCTCGGTTATCAGACTGAACATAGCTTTAGCTGCATTGGCAAATGCCTGGCTCATACTCGCCCCATAGGCGATGATGCCGACATCAGCCGTGTGGTCTACGATTTCAAAGTCTTTCTCCATAGGCATAAATAAATTATATCATTTACTATAGTAAATACAAACTATTTGAGGTTGTTGAGCAACCTGTCCCCCCGCCCCCCTTCCCTTATTAAGGGAAGGGGGAGTGTAGGTAAGAGAGGGGCGAAGCCCCTCTCTAAAATCTCTTTCCCCCTCTCCTTTGACGGAGATTAAACTAACGGGGCGTCTAAGAGGGGCGTTAGCCCCTCTTTTTAATATCCTTCCCCCTCTCCTTTGGCCGAGGTGTACGAAAGGTAAAACCTTTGTACGTACTTTTGCTCTTGGCCAGCTAAGCAATGGTTCTAACTTCCCACCCAAGCCTGATGAGAGATAGTGCTTCCTTAGTAGCGTGTTACAGTTAATATCCTACTCCCTTTGACAAACCCTCTTGTCTATCAAAACAAGAGGACTTCCTTTTTTGCTTCGTAAAAAGTGCCCCACAAAAAATATCATGAAAATATAGGTTCATTCTGAAATTCAACTTTAGTTCCTTTTGTTGGATGATAGAGCTTGATAAACAAAAGCACTTTAACAATTGAATATAGCTCAAAGCCAAAGCTGAACGCTTGCCTAGTCTAGGGCAAATAAAATGCCTTCCCCTAATAAGGGAAGGCAAGTCTAACGAGGAGGATTGTATGAGCATACTACCAACAACGCTAGACACAGGCGAGTATATCATAGACGAACCGTATCGGCAAAACGGTAACGGCTACGACCAGCTTGAGGGCGACTACGCTGTCTATTATGCTGTCTATTATAAGGTAGCGACAAAGTTTAGCCACAAAGCACGCTTTGAGGATAGAGAGGACTTGCTACATACCATAATCCTAAACCTAGCGGTAGCGGGTAGAAAAAACGGACACAAGCCCGATAATCCGTCGTGGATGTATCGGATAGCTAGTTTTACCGTTGCTCAATACTGGCGGGACTACTACCAAACTCACGGGATAGATTGTGGACGGTGTAGCAATCCTCAACGGAAAAGATGTAAAGAGCAAAACCTCTACTCCGAGTGTCCGAGAGCTATCAAGGTAGAATATCTCTCAAAGCCTATAATTGATAGTGAGGGCAGGTCACTTACGCGAATCAGACGGAGAGCACAAGGCTCGTATTGCGTCAAATTAAACTGTTACCGAAGGCCTCCTTATTGCGTCATAATTACGGTTACCCAAACTGGCGGGGAGCACGGCCAGCCGCCATAGCTGTTCCAGGTTGC
>Ga0265594_1000418_pt1 | contig 35841 bp, 40 predicted proteins | sample saktaG_11_FD_190147 | JGI IMG/M metagenome (GOLD analysis project Ga0265594, IMG submission 190147) | Saline water microbial communities from Sakinaw Lake, British Columbia, Canada - sak_2011_5_24_80m | ecosystem: Environmental > Aquatic > Non-marine Saline and Alkaline > Saline ... | reverse complement strand
GCTCGGTCGATGGGTTCGAGGGTCGCTTTCCCGACGGCTGCCCCTATCTCGGGGGTCATGGGGGGCTGGCTGTACCACCCGGGGGCCAGGTGTGCTATGTTGAGCCTTACGCCTGTCGCTCTGGAGGCCTCTATTACTTCGAGGATTCCCTTTATGGGTTCGCTGCGGTAGCTGCCCACCTTGACCTGTCTTCTTCTGCCGGTGCGTCTCCAGTGAGGAACATAGATGCCGTCGTATTCCTTGAGCGCGGCTACGCACTGGTTCATCTCGTCGGGAGTGGCGAATACGTCTGGGTCGTAGTCTAGACCGGATGACATGCCGTGGCAGCCTTGTTGCATGCCCTGGTGGATGAGTTCCTTCATCCGGTCGATCTCGGCTTGGGTCGCCTCTCGTTTGTAGTCTTCTCCCATTACGGCGTACCTTATGGTGCCGTGGCCTATGAGGGGGACGTAGTTAATGGAGATGCCTTTGGTGAGGACGTGGTCGAAGTACTCGGCCATGGTGCGGTAGCCGATGGTCCAACCGTATTTTTCCTCCATGAGGGCGTTGACGTCTTCTATCTTGAGGAGGCTTGGGCCGTGGTAGAGATAGGGGTTGCGCCGGTATACTTCGTCGAATAGAACGCTGGGGGGGCGTATGTACTGGTTGATGGGGGGCCGGGCTGCCTCCGCACTGGCCTGCGACTACCGTAGTGCAGCCCTGCATGACCGCACTCTCGCAGTTGGGGTACCATGGGAGGCCCCAGTCGGCGTGGCTGTGGGGGTCGACGAAGCCGGGGACGGCGGTGAGGCCTTGGGCGTCGATGACGGTTGCGGCGTCTCCCTGTGGATCTCCGGTCTGTATGATTCTGGTTCCTTTTATGGCGATGCCGCCTGTGTGGGCCTTGTTGAGGCCGTCTACTATGGTGGCGTTGATTATGAGGGCGTCGTATTCGGGCATATGGATCGGTGTATCTTTCTGGTGTCTGGGTTTAAAGCTTGACATGCGTGGGGGTGTTTGGTTGCCTGGGTGCGGCCCTCTGTGAAGTCCCTTTGGAGCCCGCTGAGGAGGCAGCCGCCGTCACCCTCATTTTCATGTATTCCATTTACAGTAAACCATTAAATAGCTATTACAGCCAAGTAGATTCAGGTCTTTTGTTAATTATCAATGACCGTTTACAAACGGCATTTCAATCGCCTGCACCATTTTATAGAGTCAGTTTTATATTCAACATTCACTGAGTCTGTTAGTTACGCCCATACTATTTTCTTCACAAATACCTAATGATTGACGATCTAAGATGGTTGAGATTACACTCCCAATCGCGCTCGCCTAGGTTTGTTTGAGGTTCACGGCTATCTCTATGCTCGCCTCTATCATCTGCCTAGCTTCGTCTCCTCTCAGGATGTCTTTACCTGGGGGGGCGAAGGGATGTGACATTATCATCAACTCCACATCAAGCTCCAGCAACTTCTTCAGAGAGTCGATGTAGATGTTCTTATCCATTCTGATAAGGTTCTCCCGTGTCCCACAGACACTGTCCCCCGTCAACAGGATCTTGCCGGCCTCATCGTAGAGGCAGACAGCTCCGGGTCTATGTCCGGGAGTATGTATGACCTTAAAGCTTCTATCCCCCAGCGTCACGTTGCCCCCGAGCTTGATGTCTGCTGTCGGCACTGCCTCCATTTCAAGCTCATGTATGGCAATTGTTGCGCCTGTCCGCTCTTTGAACACGGTGTTGCCCCTGATGTGGTCGCCGTCCCTGTGAGTGTTAACGATGATTGACACCTCGTCGAGACGTCTGCCCTGTTCCTTGATCAACGGGAACACGTAGTCCTCAGGCGTGTTCTCGTAGCCCGTGTCCACCACTCCTATCTTATCCTCTCCGAAGACCAAGACAACGTTACATGTCCAGCCTGGCCTCATCTCTTGACGTACAACAAAAATATCGTTCGTGACCTTTTCACCCATATTTTTTCACCACATTATAGGAGGACTCATGGAGATAAAAATGGACCGCGTGCGCGATATGCCCCCATACTCTTTTCTTCATTTCCTTTGGGGCTGTTTATATGATCACGTGTATTCTCTCACTCGACGACGACTATTCTTGGATGAAGTGAAGCTCTACACCGTTCGGGTCCTTGAAGAACAGTATCTTCCTGTCTCCACGCCCTGCGCTGTTCACCGGGGGAGCGTCGAACCGTATCCTGTCTCTGAGGCTCTCGTACACCTCCTGTATGTTCTCGACTTTGAACCCTATGTGCCTGAACCCTACGTCAGAGTTCTTACGGGGTTGTCTATGCGTCTCTTCTCCTTCTGGGAGTTTCATTAACTCGAGCTTCAAACAGTCCTTCTCCATTACACCGACTGTATCGTGTGGACGGTTGACGGTCTCGACGTGTGTGAACCCAAGATGCTTGTAGAAGCGGATCGTGTCCTCAAGGTCTTTGACTACGATGAGAACGTGGTCAGTGCTGATTTTCAAGTGGTTCTCGGTTTCAAGTGTCTCGCTGGGACTTTAAACTATCGTGGTCGCTTCATGTGATTGAGGGTCATGTCTTTTCATATTATTCTTGATGTGAGGTTTTCATCTCGGTGGATTGTGGATAAGATTATGGCCCAAACCCAAACACATACATTTTCTCTCTCACTCTCTCTCCTTCTCTCTATACACGCCCACGTAAAAAAACGCTCATATAGAAGTGAAAATTCATGTATGCGTGTTCCCAGTACTTATCTAGCCAGTTGACGTGCTTATTCGTTATGAGGATTGACTGCGATCTACTCAGAGGAGCTATTGATCTTCACCTTCACGCTGGACCCAGTGTTTTCCCCCGTTTAATGGATGCTGTTGAGACCGCGGTGGCTGCAAGGGCCTCCGGTATGAGGGGGTTTGTGATCAAACATCATCACCTTCCCACGGTCGACCGGGCCTACTTCGTACACAGGGCCGTGCCAGAAGTTGAGGTATACGGAGGAGTCACGTTGAACTATGCTGCCGGTGGGCTTAACCCTTTCGCCGTGGATTCCGCCCTCAGACTCGGTGGAAAGATCGTCTGGATGCCCTCGGTGGACGCCCTCAACCATAAGACACACTTTGGTGAACTCGGGAAATATGGTTCACGCCTAGACTATGACAAGCCCAGCATCTACAGAGACGCCGAAGGCATCATGATCCTTGACCGCGAAGGTGAACTCAAACCAGAGGTCGGTCAAATCCTAGACATCGTAGCCGATCACAACGCGGCCATAGCCACGTCCCACCTCGGTCGTGAGGAATCCAGAGCCCTGGTGCGGGAGGCAAGAAGAAGAAACATCAAGACCGTCGTCACTCACGCATGTTTCGTCACCACCTCACTGTCAGCCGATGACCAACAATGGATGGCAAAACAAGGAGCGTACCTTGAACTATGCTACTCGTCCCTGTCACCCGCCTGGAGAAGCGTATCCATCGATGAAGTCGCCGAAACCATGAGAAAGGTTGGCCCCGAGCATTACGTTCTAGCCAGCGATCTGGGCCAGGTTCATAACCCTGCGCCACCGGAAGGCCTCCGCATCTACATCACGCTGCTCCTGGAGCGTGGATTCGACGCCGAGGACATCAGGATCATGGTTAAGGATAACCCAGAAAAAATTCTGGACCTTCAATAACGTTTTTCATACATGCATGCATGGTTAAGCCTGCACGTTTTATCTGCCTTTGAATATCGGCTTCCGCTTCTCAAGGAAGGCTCTCACACCCTCAACCCGGTCTTCGGTGTCGAAGCACCTCGCAAACAGCCTTGACTCCATACTGTCGCCTTCGCCAAGATCCCCATAGACGCTGAAGTTCACGAGTTGTTTACAGTAGCCTACAGCTATGGGCGCGCGTTCAAGGATCTTCTCGACCAGCTTCCCTGTCTCAGACAACAGTTCCTCATGCCTGACGACTCTATTGACTAGACCAAACCTGAGCGCCTCCTCGGCGTCTATGGTCTCGCCGGTGAAGAAGAGTTGCTTGGCCCTCTTGGGGCCGACGATCCTCGGAAGCCTCTGGGTGCCGCCGAACGGCGTTATGATCCCCAGACCCGTCGTGGGCTCCCCGAAACGTGCTTTCTCGGACGCTACGACTATGTCGCATGCGATGGCGAGGTCACATCCAGCTCCGAGGGCGAAGCCGTTGACTGCCGCGACTATGGGTTTGGAGATGCTCTCCATCTTGTCCAAGACCCTGTGAGTCATGGCGGCGAAGGAGGCTGCGTCGCCGCTGTTCATGTCGTTGAGGGCTTTGATGTCTCCGCCTGCTGAGAACGCTCGATCCCCTGCTCCTGTGATTATCGCAACCCAACAATCGTCTGCACTTAACTCGTTCAGCGCCTGCTCTAACTCGAGGAAGGTGTCTCTGCGGAGCGCGTTAAGCACCTGGGGCCTGTTTATCTTGATTAGAAGTTTTCTATCCTCTCTTTCAACGATCAGGTCTTTATAAGGCATTTAAATTCAGTTAAGTTACTTTGTTATCTCTATTATATCATGGTTCTGGGTGCACACGATCCATAATATTATCCCACACACACGAAAAAATGAGAAAAAAGGAAGAAAAAGGGATAACCAGAGCATCCAGGGTTTAGATGCATGCTTGTCAATTCGTCAGTTTGTCTGAATGACAGCGTATGGAGTCGACAACCAACGCGTTACAGCGATCGGTGTAAGGAGAGGGATGATGTGCGTATGCATGTGGCTCACCGGGAAAGAACGCATACTCAAGACGCCCACCCGCGGACTGATGTTGATGCATAAGCTCGTTTGTCACTTCAAGCGATACGTCAAGATCTTCACCCGTCTGTACCACGAGTATAGGTGGTAGCTGGGTCCATTCACCAGCATTTACGAACATCTGGACACTGGCTGTATGCATGGATCTGATGTCTCCAAGGCCATATGTCTGATCAATGATATATCATCCAGAATTCATACAAATGAGAACGGACGTAATGGCTTGAAGAACATCTATTTAATACGGCATGGGACAACGAAGGAAAACAAGGCAAGGACACTCATAGGTCAATTGGACCCCCCTTTGGCCGACGAGTCAAAGGTTTTACTGAAGTCTATCAGGGCTCCTTTCGTTCCGGATATGATCTATTCAAGCCCCCTGAGGAGAGCCCACGAGACTGCGACCCTTCTTTTCCCGGATAGGACGATAGTAAATGATCCCGACATCATGGAGAGGTGCTTCGGTGATTTCGAGGGAAAGCTCATAGAAGAACTGGGTAAAGGTTCGAACGGAAGGACTGTCTATGATTTCAAAGACGAGGCCACCCTTGTCAGTAACGGCGGTGAGCCCATCGGCGAACTAGAAGCGCGTATACGAAGGTTCATAGATAGACTGCTTAAAACAGACGCAAGGACAATCGCCGTCGTAAGCCATGGGACCCTGATCTCACACATGGTCGGTGTCCTGCTGGGCGAAGAAACATCTAGAGCCTCTCCGAGGAATCTTCACCTGGTCCATTTTATACTTGATAAAGATGGTAACGCGTCGGGGCTCAGATATGATCTGAGTATGGATGAGATATAGTTGGGGTTTGCGCGCTTATCTTTCACTCTTCTCCTATACTACGCTTTTCGGCGCGCACGTGCTCAGTTAATCACCAGACTCGGATTAACCTCACTAGGATAATATAAAATGCATAGAGAATCTTATGTAAATCCATAATTTTATCCTCATTTTTCCCATCGGAAATTGCGTGTGTGTGGAGAACAGGTGGGTTAGAGAGAGTTAGATGTGTGTGCTTGTGTGTGGATAAAAATATGGATAAAGCAGCCTAGGATATGCTCAGAGATTTGGTTAAACCCCATAATATTTTAGCTTAAAGGTTTCAAGGGGAAGTAAATCATCCCGTGGTCGGCAACCTCGAGTATTAAGCGTCTTCTCCTTCGTGCAGCGAGTATACCTCGTGTATGTTGCCCTCAGGGTCCGCTATGAACGCTGTCCTCCTCCCCCACGGCATCGTCTCAGGGGGCTTCACGGCAGCGGCGCCCCTCTCCACCAGCTCCCCGTAGAGCAGGTCCACCTCCTCCGGCGTAGCCACGGGTAAAGCCAGCTCAAACCGTTGACCATACGTCTCCTCGACGTAGCTCGGGTGACCCGTGTGGGTGAACATCACGTCCCTCGCGCAGACGGCGAAGCGGACGCCCTCCGACCTGAACTCGACGTAGCTGCCCAGATGCTCCACGATCTCGAAGCCGAGCACTCCGCCGTAGAAGGCCTTCATGGCGTCGACGTCGTCCGCCAGGACGGTGACCAGCCCTATCCTCGGGTACCGCATATTTGTACTCGGGTTACAGGGTTAATATACGGTTTTCGTGTCTGCGGTATCCCTGGCACGCTCCAAGCCCCAGTCCAAGGCTATCCGCCGCATGAGGCTGCCCGCCACCCGAGCCCCCTCCTCGTTGCCTTCGCACAGGAACGTGACGTGGTACGTCCCGTCGCCGCCCTGCTTCACCGTCAACGTGTTCTTCGTGAATATCCCCGACATGGTGGCGTGCACCGTCCTGTAGTTGAATGTCATCACCCACCCCCGGGGCTCCGCGGTCTCGGCTACCCTAATCATCCTCGTCGCCAACTCTCTCCCGCCCTGGGCTCCGCGGAGCCTCTCCTCGAGGAAGCCGATGAACCGCTCCACCTCCTCCTCGTAGACGTGCACGGGCACCGGCACCCTGTAGGGCTCAGCCATGCCGCCCTCCCTCTCCGTCCTCCACCTGCGCCTGAGGCTCGGGGTGATGACGGTGCTGTTCCTAACGGCGACTAGCCCTCCCATGAGGACGGCGGAGAGGCTCATCCCTATGGCGGCGAGGCTCCAGAACGCGGAGACCTTCTGCTTCACCTGCAGCGTCGGGGTGACCAGATAGATGAACTTGTACGCGCCCAGCCCCAGCAGGTAACCCAGACTGCCGGCGACGACGCCTATGACGGCGGCCTCCGCCAGGAACACGCCCGAGATGTGGCTCGGGTTCATCCCTATGCTGGAGTAGATGGAGATGTCGTGCCTCCTCTCGTAGTAAGAGTTCAGCATGGTGACCACCACGTTTAGCACCACTATGAGCCACGGGACGAGTATGGGCAGCCCCTTCCCCTGGAAGTAGCCGGCAAGCTCCGCGAGGTAGACCCCCTCCGAGGACGACGCCCACACCCTGAAGCCCCTGTTGAGGGCCGTCATAGACGCGAAGCCCATCACGTCGTAGCCCTCCTCGAAGACCAGATTGATCCTGTTAATCCATATGCGTGAGACGTTGGCCCCCGTCGCCTGGTTGACCACCAACACCTCAGAGGGATCGCAGTAGACGAGGCCCTCCACCACGTAGTCGGGGCCGTCGAACTCGATCCTCTCAAGCTCCACGATCTTCTGAGGTACGATGGGCTCCCCGTCCAGGTCGACGACGGACATGAACTCTTCGTCGCCTAGGAGGCCCACGATCTCGAAGCCATGGGATCCGTCGAGCGAGTTGAAGGTCACCGTGTCTCCCACCGTCTTCCCGAGCCTCTCGGCTAGGGAGACGCTTATGAGCGCCGTGTTCACCTCGCCGTCCATCAGGTACCGCCCAGACGCCACGGCGGAGTCCAGCCCATTCATCTCCGCCTCCAGGCTCGGCGCCACCGCCAAAACACCGAAGATTGGAACGCCCTCCAGCCTCCCGAAGGGGTTGTACGCCTCCCTGTACTGGCGTTGAGGCTGGTTAACGTACTTAGACACGGCGTAAAGGGGATCAGCGTCCTCCATGAACCACGCTATAAGCCTCTCCTCCAGCGGCGTGGGGCCCGCCACGCCCTCGCCTCCGCTGAAAGGGGCAGCCGCCTTCACCGGCGGCGGGTTAGGGGATCTGATGAGCACGCCCACGGTCTGGGGCGTCCCCGTGTCCCGCTTGGCGAAGCTGAGGCCGTACCCCGACGAGAAGCTCGTCAGGGAGATGAAGCTGGCCACCAGCATGAGTACGCTTATCAGCGTCAGCCCGAACCTGAGCCACCTCCTCCTGAGGCTCCTCTTGGCTACACTCAGCATGGGCACCAGCAGCGTCATTATTGGCACCCCGTCGCCACCCCCCCAGCTGGAGAGCAGACCCGGCGCAAGGATGGCCACCGCGTTCACGGCCACTATGCACGCCGCCGCCACCCTGACGAAGTCCCCCCACGCCACCAAGGCCACCCCGGGGTGAAGCCTCGTCAACGCGTACAGCAGCACGACGTAGACGGCGGACGAGCACACGGCCTTAAGTACGGTGCTCTCGTAGACGAGACTCGAGACGACGAAGCTGGTCACCGCGATGAACAGGATCAGCGTGTACGTCGACCTGGCGGCGTCGCCCACCATGCCCTCCACCGCGCCCCTGACGTCAGCCAAGACGATGTACGCCTCCCTCAGGCGGGTGAAGGAAGCCTCGTAAGAGCCCGTCTCCATCTGGGCCTCCGCCTCGGCGACGAGCCCGGCGGACACGCTCAGCCTCTGCCTCTCCACGGCCAGATAGAAGCCCTCTGACTCCTTCTCCAGCAGAAGCGCCTCCAGGCTGGACGTGCCGTTCGCCACATACTCTATGCTCTCAGGCAGGACGATGCTCCTGAGGTCGATCTCCGTCCGCTCGCCTGAGTCGAGGCCGGCGGCGAAGACGTCTACCTCCAGATCCCTGGCTATGGCTTGGCGGCTGGTGCCGACGCTGGATCTGATGTACAGCTTGAACGGTATGTCGCTGGGCACCAGGACGACGTCGCTGGGTAACCCGAGGTACGAGGTGAACGACTCGCCGACGGTGCCGTAGGTGAGGGACATGCCCCCGGAGAGGATGGTCTCGCCGGACTCGTATTCGGCTACCCTTATCGAAGTCGACGGTATCGACGTGGTCTCCACGAAGTAGGCCAGCCCCTTCACCTCTACCTCTGCGCACCGCCTCAGCTCCACGTCGAAGCTGGCCTCGCCCGCGTCGAGGTTCAAGTGGTCGCCGTAGGGCACGTAGTCGATCCTACTCCCCTCCTCGTGGTAGACGACGACCCTGTGCTGGACGTTCGCCTCAAGTCTGACGGTGAACCCGCCGGACATGTCCGTGGTCAACTCATGTACCCTGTCCCACCCGGACGAGTACCGCCGCCATGTTCGCACGCGGTATATCTCCACCCTGGCGCCCTCCACCGGTGTCCCGGTCCCCTCCTCGGTGACCCGGCCATCGATCTCGACGTAGTCCACCGAGGATACCATGACCGTGGCGTAGCGTGAGACGATCACGATGGCCATTAGAGCCATGATGGGTGCCTTCGCTAGGAAACTCCGTCCACGCCGATCCAAGATATCACGCATCCATGCACGTTGCGTTTAAAAGATTTAACTATTGACAGAGAGGGCGATCGCGTTCACAGTCTTCGCTTCTCAGCTCTACATTTTCGAACAACTCTAATACCGGGCTTTGGGCTCGGAGTCGAAGAACGGTTAGTCGAGAGTAAAAAAGATGGATGTTTATTGTCAGCCTTTTTTCTATACTTCGAACTTTGGCTCTGGGTTGAACGACCAGGGGAACGGCGTCGGCCTGTCGTGGGGGTAGAGCTCATGCACCCTGTCCCTTAGCTGCCTGTCCTTCGCCGTGAACGGCGCAGGCTTCTCCTGACCTAGGACGACGCGGAACAGCGAGAGGCTGGCCTTGAGGGTGTCCGCCTTCGCCACGATCTCCCTTCTGTCTTCCTTGTAGAGCGACGACGGGTCCTCGGTGTACTCGACCTCTTTGACCTCGTAGCTCTTCCCAAGCTCCTCGGAGGCTTTCTTCAGGTCCACGGTGTCCCACCACCGGAACCTTATATGACTGTATGGCTTAGACATTTTGTTCACTGTTAAATGAAGAAAAACCGCGGTTAATATCCTTTAACAATTCATCTTACTATTGGTGTGGGATGTCACCCGAACCATCTGCCTTATGGATGTGACTCAATGCATGTGCCGTTGAATTATGTTAATTGCTTAACAATCTCTTCCACCCAACCGGCGGCACGCTTAAGTTCACCCTCCTTCAACGGGCCTTCAGTGGCTTCAACGAAGAAGGGCTCCGGCGGCACTACAAGGTTCCCGCCTTTTCTCTTAAGGCTGTCGCCGATTCTTCCCGCGGCGTAGCCGAAGATTCTGACCCACTTTGCCGGTAACCTGGTGTCGAACGCAGCCACGTTGGTACCCTTAATGGCAGGCGCCGGGGCATTCTTCAGGAACTCTCGGACCGCCGGCGTCGGTCTGCCTCCGTGGGTTGGGGAGCCGACGATGATTAGGTCAAACGTATCCAACTCGGAGATATTCACCTCCCCCGCATGATGCACTTCCACTTCACCGGCGATGGCGTCGCCGATGGCCCTGGCGATTTTCTCCGTGTTTCCATGCACAGAGTCGTAGACGATTAAAGTCTTCATCGCTTACCCACGATATGGTGTAGGATCATTCAATTTTAAACTCTTAGTATCAGTCTCTAATTCTCTATTATTTTCAATGGAGTACAAGTGGAGGTCGGACACATATTTCCCTGTAGTAATCAAGGTTTCATGTTGGGAGGGAATCACGCTCTGTTTGGCTGATAAATGAATGAGTGAAATGATAATCAGGCGTCTAATTCAAGGGAGGCTCGGCAACAGCAGACCGTTAAGGCGTGACTATAACAAATCGGGTCATCCAAGATAAGCTAGAATATTGGGCTTCTAACGTAAAGGCTATTCACGTTGCGGCGCGTCGACCCATCTGTAACCTGCTTGAGAGTGCTCGACTCGGCCTAGGACGCCTAGTATATGGGGGACGAAGAGAAGCATGTTCCTTTTATGCGTCTCCTCGACTAGCCTCGTCCTGCTGGCCGTGGCGGCCTTGGGGTCATACTCGAATGATGGGATCCAGTCTGTGTGCTCGACGTGGGCCTGATGGATGATGATGTCGGAGGTGTATAGCAGGGTTTCACCGCCCGAGGACACCTCCACAACTACCATGCCGGGTGTGTGACCCGGAGCAGGCTTGACGGTTATGCCTTTGTCTATGGTCGCCACATCATCCACCAGCCTGAGTCTGTCCTCTATAAGGCTCAGGTAGTCTAGTGCCCAGCCTTTAGCCTCGTCCCGTATGTGCTCGGCTTCCTTCCTGCTCATCACGAACTCGGCGTTCGGGAACGCGATCTCTCCACCCGACGAGACTCCGCCGAAGTGATCCCAGTGCCTATGGGATATGATGACGGTATCTATGTCTCGGACACTCAGACCTGCGTCTGAGAGGCTCCCCTTTAGCAGCCCGGCGGGCTCGTGGGGGTGCTTCTCGTTCTCGGCTCTGTCCCCACAGCCAGCGTCAACTAGAATGTAATGATCGCCGTCGTTCACGAGGAGGTAGTTGAACGGGATCACGGTGGATGAGCTGAACCCGCCGTAGGCTGACAGGCATCTGCGAAGCTCCTCCTCCGGCGCGTCGCCGAAGATGAACCTCTCAGCGGGGTCATCGGTCATGGCTCCCACGCTTCGAGCGCCGTCGTATAGTATGTGGCACTCAAAGTCACCGACGTTGAACACGTTATTATGATTCGATCCGGATAGCATGCTCTCACCTATAGGTTAACAGCGACGATACATATGTAATTCACTTTTCAATCATCATATGTGCGACACGAGTGGAGCAGGTTAGTTAACTGGTGCGGGGGGTGGGATTCGAACCCACGGAGGACTAGTCCATCAGGACCTGAACCTGACCCCTTTGGCCACTTGGGAACCCCCGCAAAAGGGTATGGGGAGAACTATAGGGTGGCTAGGTATGCTTTGTATTTTTCGGCGTCCATCAGCTTCGCCAGGTCGGCTTCCAGGCCGCTGGGCTCGATCTTGGCTATCCAGCCCTCCCCGTAGGGGTCATCGTTTATTTGTTCGGGGCTGTCCAGCAGCTCCTCGTTGACCTCCACCACCTTGCCGCCCACCGGGGCGTACATGTCGCTCACGGCCTTCACGCTCTCGACGGCGCCCAGGGCCTCGCCCTGCGCCACCTCGGCGTCCATCTCTGGGAGCTCTACGAACACTATCTCGTGGAGCTGGCTCTGGGCGTAGTCGTCCACGCCCACTGCGACGTTGCCGTCGCCCAGCTTCTTGGCCCACTCGTGTTCCTTGGTGTAGTAGAGTCCTTCCTCAACCTTGTACTCGTCGGTCACTTCTTATCCCTCTTCCAACCGTACACGGCTTCATCATAGAAGGGTCGATGCTTAACAACTTTTCCCTTCGCCAGCCGGCTCCGTATCTTAATGTAGACCTCGGTGCCCAGCTCCCTGTAATCGGGGGGCACATACGCCAGGGCGATGCCCACCCCCAGCGTGGGGCTGAGGCCGCCGCTCGTAACCTCCCCGATCACCTGCTCCTCCGCGTTGAGCACCTCGTAGCCGTGCCGCGGGATGCCCCTGTCCTCCATCATGAGGCCGACCAGCCTCCTCTTGACGCCCTCCTCCATTATCTGCTGGATGGCGCGCCGCCCGATGAAGTATCCCGGCTTCTTGAGCTTCACAGTCCAGCGGAGCCCCGCCTCGATGGGGTTAACGCTCTCGTCCATGTCGTTTCCGTAGAGCCAGAGCCCGGCCTCCAGGCGGAGGCTGTCCCTCGCTCCGAGGCCGCAAGGCACCGCGCCGGCCTCCACCAGGTCGCCCCATATCTTAAGCGCCTTTTCGGGCTTGTCCAGCGGACAGTCCAGCACGAACACCTCGAAGCCGTCCTCGCCCGTGTACCCGGTCCTGGCCGCCAGGACCTTGTAGCCGCTGACGGTGATCTCCGCGATGTTGAACCTGCCGACCTCGCCGAGCTTCTCCTCCGTGATCTTCTGGAGGGTCTCCACGGCCGTGGGGCCCTGGACCGCTATCATGGCCACCTCGTCGCTGACGTCTGTGAGCTTCACGTCGAAGTCCTTGCTGTTCTTCTTCAGCCACTTGTAGTCCTTGTCGCGGTTGCCCGCGTTGTAGACCACGAGGAACCTCTCTGGGGTGAACTTGTACGTTATGAGGTCGTCAACTATGCCGCCGTCGGGCTTACACATGACGCTGTAGATGCCGCCGTAGGGCTCGAGCCTGGAGACGTTGTTTGTCACCACGTAGTTCAGAAACTTCTCGGCGTCCGACCCCTCGGCCCACATTCTGCCCATGTGGCTGGTGTCGAAGACGCCGCAGCCGTCCCTCACGGCTTTATGCTCGACCTGGATGCCATCGTACCACACGGGCATCGCGTATCCGCCGAAGTCCACGATGTTGCCGTGCTCGGCGTGGTAGCTATAGATATGAGTCTTCTTAAGCTCCAACTGAATTACCGGTTCATATCACGTGGAACCAAGTTAAAACTATATTCTTCTGGATGGGCCTAGCTCTTGCAGGGCTTCACCTCTACGGACTCGCCGTCGAACCCCAGATCCTTACCGCATTTGGGGCACTTGCCTTCGAACTTCTTGATGACGTCCTGCGGCGACCTGAGGAGATCCCCCTCGTACAGGATCTCGCCGCACTCCTTACAGATAACCCTCTGTGGCACGTTTTACCCCCTACACGGGCTTCCTAGAGCGATCCTCGGTTTATAAACTTCATCTTTTACTGATGCAGAAAAAGATTATATTAGCAGCCGCCACTCTTTTCCGCTGGAGGAATAAGAGATATCTTCGAGGAAACACTCAGTAAAGAAAAGGGGCAGAGGTCGCAGGACCACCAGGTTCACCATCCCTTCCAGCGTGATCGCGTGGTCCACCGTGCTTTTCTGCCTCTTCGTCATAAGCGGTGGATTCTACAACATACTCGAGAACCCGCCCCCCTACATACCCTACTACGACAGGGTGTTGACGCTCCACCCATACCTGAGCGACCAGACGGTCTACGAGAGCATATTCGTGTTCCTCACCAACTCCGCCATGTTCTTCGGGCTCTGGCTGGCCTACAGGAGCACCCAGATCGCGTACGACCGGGAGAAGGCCAACAGTAGGCTGCTCCTCGGCATAGGGTTCGCCGTGGTGGGGCTCTTCGGCAACCACCTCATCTACGAGATGAAGAAAGCCGTTCTGGGTTAAACGAAACTGTTTAGAGCCCATATGCCCATTTCTGATGTATGAAGCGCATAGGATTCATAGGCCTGGGCCTCATGGGCACGGGCATGTCCAAGAACCTGGTGAAGGCAGGGTACCAAGTCACAGTCTGGAACAGGACCGCGAGCAAGATGAAGCCCCTGGTCGAGGTGGGAGCCAAGGCAGCGAAGAGCCCCAAGGAGGTCGCCGAGAACTCGGACGTCGTCGTCACCATAGTAACCGACAGCCCCGACGTCAAGGAGGTTCTCCTAGGCACCAAGGGCGCCATCCACGGCGCCAAGAAGGGCGACATCTTCATCGATATGAGCACCATCAGCCCCATAGCCACCCGGGAGATAGCGGAGAAGCTCTCCGAGAAGGGCGTGGAGATGCTGGACGCCCCCGTGAGCGGCGGCGTCATAGGCGCCGACAACGGCACCCTCAGCATCATGGTGGGCGGCAAGAAGGATGTGTTCGACGAGTGCAAGCCCATCCTGGAGGCCATGGGAAAAACCATAACCTACATAGGCGGCATCGGGGACGGACAGGTCTGCAAGGCGGTGAACCAGATACTAGTCGGCACAACCATGCTCGGTGTCGCGGAGGCCCTCGTCTTCGCCAAGAAGGCGGGCGTCGACGTCGAGGCGGTGCACGCAGCCGTCTCGGGCGGCGCGGCAGGGAGCTGGCAGCTCACCAACAACGGCGGCAGACTCCTCAAGGGAGACCACGAGCCCGGCTTCAAGATCAAGCACTACCTCAAGGACCTAGGAATCATCGCCGAGACGGCGAAGGCCAACAACATGCCGCTACCCGCTACCAGCCTCGTCCACCAGCTGTTCTACCACTGCGCCGCCGAGGGCATGATGGACAAAGGCACCCAGGCGGTGGTGGTGGCGATCGAGAAGCTGGCGAACACGAAGCTCGTGGAGTAGCCCCCCACCTCTTTCAGCCTGTTCTCCAGGCGTCGAAGCTCACCCTTGTTTTGGCGCCTGAGTAAGCCTTGAACGCGAAGCTGTAGTAGCCTCGCCTCGGCGCAGTGAAGAGCGTCTCAAGCGGGGACTCCATCCCGAGGGCCTCTACCTTCGATTTCCTGACGTAGTAGTCGTCTGGGTCTCCCATGCCGAACACCATGGTGCAGTAGTAGTCTCCACGGTTGCCGTAGAGCCCGAACAGGACTGGCCCGGAGGCGTTGAACCTGAAACTGATGGAGTCGCCCTTGCTGAGGTGGACGTGGTAGAACCTCTCTATGTTACCATAGTGGCCCCCGTACTCGTCGAAGCCGAGCCTGAACTCCAGCGGGAAGTACTCTCTTTCGTCGCCGTCTAGGCACTCGTGGTAGTTGTCGCTCACCACTTCCATGTTCTGGACGGCGTAGAGGGGGAGAGCCTCTTGCTCGAGGGACCTGACGGCGTTCACGTGGAACACCTCGTGTGAGGCTCCTTCGGCGTCGTAGTTGAAGGGGAAGCCCTCCACCTCCACCGTGACGTTGTATAGGTAAGCGTCGTTGACCTCGAATAGCGACATGTTCCCCAGCATCGTGTACCCGCCGCAGGGAGACGGAAGCATCTCCTCGTCTAACCCGAGGTGGAGGGGGTACGTCATGGACCCGTTCCAGCTGTTTGTGGTTTTCAGCGCCATGACGGAGCCTTTCGTCCCCGGAAACTGGGCTGCCTCGAGTTTACCCCTCAGACGGAGGGTCCCGTCTACTGCTGGCGGGAAAACGTCGCTCTCAGGCTCCGCTTCGGAGAAGCCTCCGAAGATCATCGAGTAGTTGCCGCTGAGCTGCTGAACCGAGTAGTTGGGCGACACGCATCTGAACGAGACCAACGCGGTTCCGAGGTCGTCGACGCTGAGGCTGAACGTGTAGTCGCCTGTGGCGGGCACCGCGTATTCCTGTGTATGGGTGAACTCGGTTACCCTCATTATCCTGTCGGTTCTGTTTGATAGGCTGAAGTTTATGGGCTGGGTCGAGTTGAACCCGAACCGTAATACCGTACCCTCCATCAGCGGGGTCTTGAAGGTGTACGAGTGGTCGGTCCATGCACCATACTCCGACCATGTTCTCCCGAGGACTATTCTCGTGGGGAGTTCCCGGGGGTAGAAACGTACGGAGCCCATGCTGCCGAGGTGCGAGCTGTGTTTTCCGCGTTCGAGGAACAAGACGTTCTCCTTGTCCCGCGTTATCCTCCACATGTTTAGGGTCACGTTCGCCGACGTGGGCGGCGTGGCGTCGAACACGAAGCTATACTCACCCCTCGTCAACGCGATGAACTCGTTTAATCTCGGAGAGGTTCCCGACTCTTCGTAGCACTTCACCCCCCAAACGGTCGTGTTTCCCTCATATCCCGGCGTTTCCGGGCGGTAGAGGGTGAATTCGACGGGCTTAGAAGCGTTGTAGTCGTACCAGACGCAGTCGCCAGGGTTCAGCGAGACGCTGAACACATGCTCCTTTTCAGTCCAGGCTGCATCCGTTGTGTTTCTCCCCACATGGAAACTCTGGGGCATCTGTACCCTTTTGTCGCCGATAAACCAAATCTCAGGATTGAAACTCCCCGAGGATATGGCCGTGTGGTAGATTACCAGAGGCGCCCTCTCGGGCTCAAGGACTCTCGCCGATTCTACGAAGAAGCATCTATACGCTGTGTTATTCCTGAGAAGCGTGAAGCGGTGCCCCTGAACCTCTACGGTGAGCCCCAACCTGTAGGCGTCCAGCAGCTCGTCGAACGTGACCCTACCTATAAGCGTTCTCCCCCCCGAATCGACTGGGATGACCTCCACCCTTCCGTCGCCGTAGAGAAAAACTGGTAAGACGGCTTCGCTATTGTTAACAGGCTCTATTGTAAGCGTCTCTTTCTGGATGTACCTTTGCGGTATGTAGAACCCGGGCTGTACTGGGAACGCCGCTGAGCCCAGCCTCCCTACGATGGTCTCCGCCGTCCCGGGTGGACCCGGTTGACCCCTTGACACTCCGTAGTCGTACCTATATCTGCCGTCGTCCCTGACGTAGTCGTCCCAATTGGATGTCGCTCCAAGCACTATGATCGCGCAGAGGAACAGAGCCGACATACCCGCTAATCCTCTGTAATTCATCGCCCACACGCTCAAGACAGTATCGGGGAATAAAATGAACGCGGCCCGGTTATAATACTAGAGTTTTGAACACCCGCGAGAAGTGGTCCCGCCCGCAGGAGTTGAACCTGCAACCCTCCGGTGTCTGCTCATGGCCTGAATGCCACCGCCCCGCGGGGCGACGACTACAGCCGGATGCTCTGCCATTGAGCTAGGGCGGGCGGGACACCGAAAAAATGACAGGTACAACGATTTAAGCGATTTGGTCAGCCAGAGCCGCCCACCCATACAGACCCCGAATCTATATCGGGGGAAGGTTACCCGGGTACGTTTCTTTGCTCCACAAACGATATCCTATAAAACCTGTTACTGGGTACCGGAGCCACTTAGAGATGCCGCGTCGAGTAGAGGATCTAGTTCTCAAGGACGCCATAACCATCAGAGCTGACTATCCAGTCAAGTACGCTGACAGCCTCATGAAGTACTTCGGGGCCGAGTGCCTGGTGGTCACTCAGGACGGCGAGCCCGTGGGCATGCTCACGGACGGCGACATAGTGCGGAAGGTCGACTCCGAGAGGAGCGACCCTCACCTCGTCCCAGTCCGGGACGTCATGTCCGAGCCCCTGTACTGGGTGGAGAGCGGGTTGCCAAACGAGGAGGCGCTGAGGATCATGGAAGAGAAGGACGTGGACAGACTGCCCATAGTAGGAAACTTGGCTTCGAAGCCCGTACTGCTTGGGCTACTTACGAACAAGCCGGCTCCCCTTGAGGCAGAGGCCGCTATTTCCTGAAAGTCTCTAATATTTTTTCCTTGTAGGGCGGAGAGATCAGCCCCTTCTCCGTTATGAACCCGGTTATGTATTCGGCGGGGGTCACGTCGAAGGCCGGGTTCCTTGCGGATGACCCCCGCTTTGGGATCAACACCCGCTTACGCTCACCGTCATCGGCTAACCCCCATAAATAGGTGACCTCCTCGGGGCTCCGCTCCTCGATCTCTATGTCGTCGCCGGTGGGTGTCCGCAGGTCGAAGGTCATCTCCGGCGCCGCGACGTAGAAGGGTATCCCGTTGGCCTTAGCCACCACGGCCTTCTCATATGTGCCTATCTTGTTGGCGACGTCGCCGTTGGCGGCCACCCTGTCGGCCCCCACGATGACCAAGTCCACCTCTCCGCGCCTCATGTAGTAGCCCGCCGCGTTGTCCACTATTATGGCGTAGGGTATGCCCTCCTGCTCCATCTCCCACGCGGTGAGCCGCGAGCCCTGGCAGCGGGGCCGGGTCTCGTCGACCCAGACGAACACCTTCTTGCCCTGCCTGTGGGCCACCCTCACCGGGCTGAGAGCCGTACCATAGTCTATGAACGCCAGCGCCCCCGCGTTGCAGTGGGTTAGCACCCTACAGCCGTCCATTATGAGCTCGGCGCCGATCTCACCCATCCTCTTGGATGCCTCGAGGTCGTCCTCCACTATCTCGTCCGCCTCGCACAGCACGTTCTCGACGCGCTCTATCACGGAGCCCTCACTGCAGGCTTCGAGGCAACGCTCGACGGCGTGGAAGAGGTTCACGGCCGTGGGCCTCGTCCCGCGGACCGTCTCCGCAGCCTCATCCATATAGGCGAGAAACTCTCGGAGGGGCTCGTCCTTGGCATCCAGGGCGGCCTGGGCCATGGCGTAGCCGGCGGCGCAGCCCACGGCTCCGGCTCCCCTGCAGACCATGTCCTTTATCGCGGCCGCGGTGGCGCGGTGGTCGCCGAAGCCGGCGATCTCGAAACGGTGGGGGAGCTTCCTCTGGTCGATCATCTTCACAGTGTCTCCCTCGCGCCAGAGGGTGTAGAGTTCCCTGGTCTCGCCGTCTATCTTGACCTTCAAAACGGGGCACCCACAAATACGGTGGACCGTGGAGATATGAATCTACTTCAGCACCTTGCCGGTCTTCCGGTACCAGAGGTAGAGGTCCAGCTCCCCTGGGGCCATGCCGAGCCGCCGAGCCACCTTCTCGAGGACACCCTCGTAGGCATGGTACCGTCTCTTGGTGAGCCCCTTCCTGGACTCCTCCTCCGTGATGAGGCCGTGCTCCACCATGTTGCTGAGGATGTGACGGTCTATGATGGCGAGGCCTAAGTAGCCTACGTTGCGAAGGTAATGGCTCGCCTCCTTCCAGCCGAGGCCCTTGACGTTCTTGACGAGCCACTGCCGGGCGTCCATGGGGTCGTCGAAGCCCTGTATGACGCTCTTGATCCTGTGGGCCAGCTCCCTTGTGTCGTAGATGTACTCGGCGCGCCTGTTCGCGAACCTGTGCCCCTCCTCGACGAGGCCCTCCCTGACGTCCTCGACGCTGCCCTCCATGAGGGCGCCGCCGCGGAGGGCGTCGACGCAGCGCTGCCCCATCAACGCGCTGCAGTACGCCGTGAGCAGACAGTAGACGAGCTCCTCGTACCACTTCTGGCTGTCCATCTCGTGGACGTGCCTGAACTCGTCCATGCGGTCCTCCACCATCTTCCTCACCCGGGGGTTCGTGGTGAGTTCCCGGACCTTCTCGGCCATGGCTTCTATGCCCGGGTGGTCGCTCAAGGTGGACTGCATCCCTGTTCATTTGGGGCCGCGGGCTTTAAACCATCTTGACTCTCTCATCAAATGCCAGAATACTTCTATATGTTTGTCATCGAATAATCCACTATTCTCTGGTAGCCCATATGAAGTACGAGAACGCAGAGGTAAAGCTAAGAGCGCTGAAGAAGCTTCCGCGGATACAGACGCCTGGGATAGACCTCCCTGAGGTGCAGGAGGGCCACGAGTTCGTGACCTGGTTCTGGGTCGCCCAGGAGCTGGTGGAGGCGGGCCTCGCCGAGTACTCCGAGCCGGCGGTCACCCAGACGGAGTGGACCCAGGTCCACTTCAAGGAGCGCGTCAACCCCGCGGGGCCGCCCAGCCAGCTACCCGAGGACTTCTACGAGCGGGCCTACCAGAGCTTCTCCCAAGTCAGGGGCGACCCTGAGAAGGCTGCTCAGCTCAACAGGATGAGGGCCCGGTACAGGGAGATAATTGAGTCTAGGATCGGACGCATCATGAGGTTAGCGTCGTCGGAGGCAAATTCATCTGCCTCTCTGCTCTCGAAAGATGAGGCCGACTTATACCAGAACATTCACCGAATCGTCATAGAATGGCGTGACGCCATGCGTGAGGTAGGGGAGGAGTAGATGGCCCGGCAGGACACCTTCGAGGAAGCATTCACCCGGTTCATAGAGGACTTCATGGACGCCGAGGAGCGGTACAAGTACGACCAAGCCGTCGCAGAGATGCCCGTCAGGGGCACCAAGAGCCTCGTAGTCGACTTCACCGACGTCTACACCTTCGACATGGAGCTCGCCCGCGTCATACTCGACGACCCCGAGAGCCTCACCCCCATCTTCGAGTCCGTGGTCAGGAGCAAGCTCCGCAACAGAGACCCGCTGTACGCCGAGAGCCTGGACAGGATCAACGTCAGGTACAGGAACCTGCCCGCCGAGACGCCGCTCCGCCGCATGGGCGCCGACCACATCGGCCGCCTGATCATGGTCCGCGGCATCATCGTCCGAGCCACCAGCGTCATGCCTCTCGTCGTCAAGGCAACGTTCAGGTGCTCCGCATGCGGCGAGATGAACCACATCGAGCAGAGCGGCCAGACCATTCAGAAGCCCCAGAAGTGCCTCGCCTGCGACAACAGGAAGGGCTTCGAGCTCGTCCCCAGGGAGTCGGTGTTCATAGACAGCCAGAACATCAACATACAGGAGCGGCCCGAGGACCTTCCCCCAGGCCAGCTGCCGCGGAGCATCCACGTGGAGCTCAAAGACGACCTCGTGGACATAGCCCGCCCCGGCGACAGGATCACCCTCACGGGGTTCATCAAGCTGCTCCCACGGTACGGCAGGGGCGGAGAGCTCCGCACCTTCGAGATCCAGGTGGACGCCAGCTACACGGAGATAAGCGGCAGGGAGATGGAGCTCATGGAGATCAGCCCCGAGGACGAGGAGGCGATCCTGGAGGTGGCAAACGACCCCTGGGTCTTCCAGAAGCTCATGGGCAGCATGGCGCCCAGCATCTACGGATACGACCACATCAAGGAGTCCATCCTATACCTCCTCTTCGGCGGCGTCCTCAAGGAGAAGCCCGACATGAGAATAAGGGGCGACATCAACGTCCTCCTCGTGGGTGACCCGGGCACCGCCAAGAGCCAGATGCTCAACTTCGCCTCCAAGGCCGCGCCCAGAGGCCTCATGACCACGGGCAGGGGAAGCACCGCCGCCGGCCTCACCGCCGCCGTCGTCAAGGAGGGAGGCACGGGCAGCTTCGTGCTGGAGGCAGGCGCCCTGGTGCTGGCCGACAAAGGCGTCTGCTGCATCGACGAGATCGACAAGATGAGGGACGAGGACAGGGGCGCCATACACCCCGCCATGGAGCAGCAGGTGGTCCCCATCGCCAAGGGAGGAATCGTTGCCACCCTCAACGCGCGGACAAGCATCCTGGCGGCGGCGAACCCGTCGCTGGGCCGGTACAACCCGTACCAGACCATCGCCCAGAACATAACGCTGCCAGTCACCATCCTCAGCAGGTTCGACCTCATATGGATACTCAAGGACCAGCCAGACAGCCAGCTGGACGCCGACATCGCCGAGCACATCCTCGGGCTCCACAGGATGCTGACTTCGGTGGAGGCCCCGCTGAGCATGGAGCTCCTCAAGAAGTACATCAGCTACGCCAAGAAGGTCAAGCCAATCATCACCGACGAAGTCATCGAGCGGTTCAAGGACTTCTACGTAAAGATGAGGAACGCCAGCGTCGAGGGAGGCGAAGCCGCCGCCATAGCAATTACCGCGAGGCAGCTGGAGGGCCTCGTCAGGATCGCCGAGGCCCGCGCCAGGGCCCACCTCCGCGCCGAGATCAGCGTCGAGGACGCGGAGGCAGCCATCAACCTGATGCGGAAGAGCCTGGAGCAGGTGGGCATCGACGTCAAGACGGGCCAGATCGACATAGACATACTGTACTCGGGCAAGCCGCGGAGCCTCCAGAACCAGCTCCAGAAGCTGCTGCAGGTGGTCAGCGAGATGGAGAGGGTGAGCGGAAGCGTCCGCGACGACGACATCTACGACGCGCTGCAGAGCGACCACGGCATAGGTAGAGCCGAGGCCGCCAAGCTCATCGGGGTCCTCATGAAGGACGGCACCATCTACTCGCCGAGGCCCGGCTACTACAAGCGCACCACATAGAGCCACCGGGCTCTATTCTAGTACCTAAGCTTCTTGTCCACCTGGTTAATCGGAGGCTCCCCCCGCTTCACCCGGAGAATGTTCTCCACCATCATCTTCAGCGCGGCGTCGGAGTCGCTGTCCGTGGAGACGACGCTGTGGGGCGTGCATATTACGTTGGGAAGCTCCCAGAACGGATACTCCGAGGCCGGCTTCCCCTCCGGGTTCCACAATGGGTCCCAGAAGTGAGGCGTCCACCAGACGTCTAGGGCGGCGCCCGCTATCCGCCCCTCACTCAGGGCTCTGTAGAGTGGCTCCTCCTGAATGAGGGCCGCCCTCGCCACGTTCACTATGTAGGCCGAAGGCTTCATGGCCCGCAGCTCCTCTTCCCCGATCATGCCACGGGTCTCGGGGGTCAGTGGGACTGTGACGATGACGAAGTCCGACTCCGATAACACATATATCAGGTCGTCTGGAGTCCCCAGGAACTCTAGACCCATGGCTTCGGTGAGCTCATCGTCCCTGCTACGCTTCACCGCCAGCACATTCATACCCATGCACTGGAGCATCCTGCCCACCTCCCGCCCGATGCTGCCGAAGCCCACTATGCCTGCTTTTCTGCCGCTAAGCAGGACACCACGCCCAACATTCCTATCTTTCATGAAGCTGCCGTGCCTCTGGATCACCTTCTTCGCCAGCGCGAACACTAGAGCCACCGCGCCCTCGGCTAGGGGCACCGGGTTGGAGCCCGAGGTGTTCGCCATCCACGTCTCCTCCCTCAAAGAGTCGAAGGGCATGTCGTCCACGCCCGCCCCTGTCTTCTGCAGCAGTTTCAGCTTAGGCGCCGCCTGAGCCACCTCGGAGCTCAGCCTGGTGGCCACAATAACCTCTACGTCTCCCGCCAATACTACCAGCTCGTCATCGGTCCCCGTCTCGGGCTTGACTACCTCGACGTCCGGTGGGAGGTGGTCCCTGATCCTTTCCGCCAGACTCGGGTTTACCACTAGAACCTTCAAAACCTCTCAGAGAGACATGGGCACCGCCGCTCTTATACTTCCACCCAGCAGCCCAGTTTCACCCCGCCCAGGCCTCCAACACGGTGGGTTCAATTTATAACAGACGCCATGCATGCGATGCCCGCTGAAACCTGTTGGTTTGCCGCATGGGTGTTTCTGCGCCGTCACCGGGCATCAGAAACACTTTTCTTTCACATGTATCTGAAACATTCAGGGGGTTGGAGTGAGCTACCTCTTCTTCTGCAACGACCTGACACAGGATGAGTGCCTCCGGAAGAGGCTCTTCGGCAACTCGCAGAGGCACTGGGATCAGGTGAAGAAGATAAGAGCGGGGACGCCGCTCTTCCTCTACAACCTTGACACGGGGTGCCTCCTAGGCCCTTTCAAGGCAGCCTCCAAGCCCCGGATACACCTGGACCCCTACGCGTTCATCGAGTCAGGCCGCTCCTACCCCGCCCAAGTGGAGGTGACTTGGACCCGGATCCACAGCCTCGAGAAGGCGCACAGAATACTGCCGTTCCTCTCGAATGAGTTGAAGTGCAGGCTAACCCCGACAGAGACCGTCCGCGTGTTCAAGGCGCTCCACGAGGAGATGAGCCGCAGGGTGGCGAGCTGGCTATAGGTGGAAAGTCTTAAAGGGCTACCGCCGTGATTCTTTTCGATTCAGAGGGAACACATTGGGTATAAAGGTAGCCATCGCGGGTGTAGGGAACTGCGCGTCCGCCCTCATCCAGGGGGTAGAGTACTATAGGGACGCTGAGCGAGACGAGACCATACCTGGCGTGATGCACGTCTACTTCGGCGACTACCACATCAGGGACGTGGAGTTCGTGGCGGCCTTCGAGGTGAACAAGCACAAGATCGGCAGGGACCTCAGCGAAGCCATCTGGGCGCCGCCCAACAACTGCGCCAAGTTCGCAGACGTACCCCTGACAGGCGTCACAGTTCAGCCGGCGCCCATCATGGACGGAGTGGCGCCCCACATGTACGAGAGCTTCCAAGCCGACAAGACCACTAAACCGGTGGACATAGCCGAGGCCCTAAGGATGGCAGAAGCAGACATGCTCATAAACTACCTCCCCGTCGGGAGCGCCAAGGCCACGGACATGTACGCGGAGGCATGCCTGGACGCCGGCTGCGCCCTCGTCAACTGCATACCCGAGTTCATAGCGTCGAAGCCCGGGTGGGCCCAGAGGTTCACCGACGCCGGTCTGCCCGTCGCCGGCGACGACATCAAGAGCCAGGTCGGCGCCACCATACTCCACAGGGTCGTCGCCAAGCTGTTCTACGACAGGGGCGTCGTGCTGGACAGCACGTACCAGCTCAACATCGGAGGCAACACGGACTTCGAGAACATGACCGTGGAGAACCGGCTCAAGACCAAGCGCGTCAGCAAGACGGAGGCCGTGCAGAGCCTGATCCCCTACAAGGTGCCCACACGGATAGGGCCCAGCGACTACGTGCCCTTCCTCGGCGACCACAAGGTATGCTACATAAGGATCAACAGCCACAGCTTCGGCAACCTGCCCATCACCCTGGACGCCAAGCTCGTTGTCAACGACAGCCCCAACAGCGCAGGCGTCGTCATAGACGCCGTGAGAGCCACAAAGATCGCCCTTGACAGAGGGATATCGGGACCCCTCCTCGGCATAAGCAGCTACAGCTTCAAGCACCCACCGAAGCAGGTGCCCGACGACGAGGCCCGCCGGTGGGTCGAGGACTTCATACAGGGAAAAGTGGAGCGCTAGGGGAGCCAGAGCCGCAGCTCAGCCTCGGCCTCCTCTGGGTTCCCGGAGGCGTGAACCAGGTTCTCGACGGCCCTACCCTCGGCCGTGCTCCTCTCTATGCCGTCGAGCCCTAGATCGCCTCTGACGGTGCCCTTCTCGGCCGTCGCGGGGTCGGTGTAGCCTGTGACGCGGCGCACCTCCTTGATGGCGTCTTCTCCCCCGATGCGTATGACTAGCACCGGGCCCCTGCCGAAGTACCCCCTGAGCTTCTCCAGCACCTTCATGCCGTGGACCTCCGGGTCGGTGATGCTGGGCACCGCCGCCTGAGCCTTCTTCCCCACGCCTAGAGCCATGCTGTCAGGGTAGTGCTCCTTGAGCCGCCCCTGCCCCACCTTCTTGTAGTACTTTATGTCGAGGACCTCGAGGCCGGCGTCCTCGTAGTACTTTATTATGGCCCCTATGAGGTTTCGTTCCAGCGCGTCCGGTTTGAGGATGACAAGGGTCTCCTGGTACATGGGCATGGTTTAGGCGGTCCTTCATTAAGGTTTAACGGTCGGGTAAAAAAAGGTGGGTTGTTTCCTCACCTAGTCCTTGAGCTCGATCCTTGGGAACTGAGCCAGCTCCTTCACGGTGTCGAGGCTGAACTCGGTCGTCTTCATGTACTCTTCGTGGGCGTGGTCGTACTGAGTCTCGACCTTCGGATCTGATTTGAGTATGAGATGCATCCTGAGGGCTCCAGGGCCGAGCCGGGTCCTGAAGCTGCATACGGGGCACTTGAACCGGTTTATCGCGTCTTCTTGCTCGGTGAGGGTGACATACCTATGGAGGTGTTCCGGGATGTTAAGCGCCATGTTACCCCGTCATTATCTTAGATGCATGGCGATATATGCATTACTCACAGCTGCCACTATATTTTCGTGGAATATAACGAAAATACACTAATATTCCCCGAGGAATCACAAACAACTAAGTAAAGGATTAGACGTAAAAGTCGGACTATCTCTGCCTAAGCTTCCAGGCCTCGGTCCACTTGAACTTGCGGGGGTCACGCCTCATGTCCAGCGTGCTCTTCCTGCATTTTCCGCTGCAGAAACGCAGAACCCTTCCGTCGCGCCTCACAAAGTTCATCCCTGTGCCGGGGGCGATCTCCTTACCGCAGAAACTACACTTATGTACCTGGGGCAACGGCTTCACCTACCTGATCTTCCTGGCTTCACGCTCTGTCTCGCGCAGAAGCAGTATGTCGTCGATGCGCACGGGCCCTTTCACGTTCCGTGTGATGATCCGTCCCTTGTCCCTGCCTTCCTCAATCCTGACTCTTACCTGCATGATCTCACCCGTCAGCCCCGTCCTGCCAATGATCTGGATGACTGTCGCGGGTGTGAGAAGGTCAGAATCTTGGCTCATCCTACTTCACGAGTTCCTGGACTTTCTTTATTATCTCGGCGACCAGGTTCTCGGCGTCCCCCGCGTCCTCGATGGAGGCTGCGGATGAACTCACATGGATCCCAAGGGCTTCACCGATCTTCTGCTTCTCCGGGACATAGACATAGGGCGCCTTCCGCTCGTCGCATAAAAGCGGCAGGTGCGCGACTATCTCCGGAGGATGAACGTTCTCGGCTATAAGCACGAGCTTTGCCTTACCCCTCTCGATGCTCTTGGTGGCCTCGTTGGTCCCTTTCCTGATCTTACCCGTCTCAGTGGCGATCTTCAGCGCCTCGTACGCCGCGTCCGCCACTTCCTTCGGCACTTCGAACCTTACGTAGAAGGGTTTCGAAGGATCTACATCTCCTGACATATCATTTCCCTCAACGTGGATAGTGTTACCTGAGCGTCCTTTATTAAACATTCCGCCCGTTAACACGGACGTGTAAACTTCGTTACTCGTCCGCGCCGTACTCACGGAATATGTCGGCGTAGACGGTGCAGAAGTACTCGCACGCCTCAACGACCCCCGTACGGCCTGATTCGGCCAGTACGTAGAACTTCTTTCGCCCTTCCTTCCTCGCCTCCACTAACCCTCGTTTCTCTAGCTCCTGGAGGGCTGGGTAGAGGGTTCCCGGGTTAGGCCTTTTGCCCCGCATCTTCCCGAGCTCCTCGGCCAGCTCCTGGCCGTACATGTCCCTCTTGGTGAGGAGCCACAGTATACTGAATGATAGTAGGCCGCGCATGTCGCAGCAGTCTGGTATGTTGGAGCAGCACTCGTCTTTCTCAGTCATCTATATATTGGATACCCAATATGTTTATATAGGTTTCATAAAACGTATTGGGTGCCCGATATATTGGGCGTCAGATAAATGGAGGAAGATGAATGTCAAGCCAAGAGATCAAGGAACATGTCAAGAAGAGGTACACTGAGCACGCCATGAGAGCCCAGTCAAGCTGCGGCTGCGGAGCCAGTTGCTGTGGAACACCTTCGACCGATACATATGCCAAACGAGTCGGATACACGGCAGAGGAACTGTCAAACCTTCCCGAGGAAGCGGTTGGAGCCGCGGCCGGTTGCGGTAACCCTACCGCCATCGCGGGCCTCAGAGAGGGAGAGACCGTCCTAGACCTGGGCTCGGGTGGGGGCATAGACGTGATCCTCGCGGCCCAGAGGGTGGGGCCGAAGGGTAAGGCCATAGGCGTAGACATGACCGACGAGATGATCAGCCTAGCCAACAAGAACGCGGCTGAGGCAGGCGTCGAAAACGTCGAGTTCAGGAAGGGAGACATCGAGGAGCTGCCCGTGGAGAATGGGTCCGTCGATGTCATCATCAGCAACTGCGTAATAAACCTGGCGCCGGACAAGGACAGGGTGTTCGCGGAGGCGTACAGGGTTCTCAAACCAGGCGGAAGATTCATAGTGTCGGACATAGTGACGGACGGCGGGCTCCCAGACCACGTCAAGAACGACCTGGACAGCTGGGCGGGGTGCGTAGCAGGCGCAATAGACAGCCGTGAATACGTCAAGAAGCTGAAGGAGGCCGGGTTCACGGAGGTAGAAGAGCTCAGCCGAAGAGGCAGCGGAGGCATATACAGCGCCGAGATACAGGGGTTCAAACCCGTGTCTGGGCTCGACTGCTGCTAACCGATCCAGTTTTTCCTTATTTGTGAGTGAAGTAGGCGACGAAGGGCTTAGCCGTGTCCACGCGGCAGTAGCCGAACCTCTCGAACTGGAACATCTCGCCACTCTTCATCTCTTGCACCCTCTCCTCCGCGAATCCAATCGCCTTTGTGGCGTCCGGTAGAACAACCTGGGCATCTACGCCGACGCCTGCCGGCAGCCAGTGTATGAAGGGCGCGTCCTCGTCCCTCGCCAGCTGATAGTCCGCCGAGTGATATCCGGCCTTCACGCCGGATCCATCCACTTCCGTCACCTCTATGTTCATGACGCCCATCAGCCTGGTCAGGCAGCCGACTCTGAGCCTATCCAAGTCCGTCCCTGATACGTTGAACTCCAGAGCGCCACCCTTCGGCGCCAGCACATAGTCTCTTGTACCCCTCTCGGGGAAGTCGGGGTGCACCGGCAGCCTGGCGACGTGTCTCTCCGGTACACCCGTGACGGTGAGCCTCACGGGGTCCTCCACGAAGAAGTACCTGTTCGAGATGGTCTCGATGATCTTCCTGTTCTCGGCCGCGATGTTGTCCCAGCTTATGGTGATGTTCACAGGTTTGGGGCCCACGTGGATCATGATGGCCCTTATGGCCTCCGGCTGTAGCCCGCGTCTGCGCAGCGCCCTCAGCGTGCCGAGCCTGGGGTCGTCCCACCCCGAGTACGTGCCGGCCTCTATCCCAGCCCGCATCTTGGACTTGCTGAGGATACCGGCCTCCAAGCCGAGCCTCCCGACGTTGATGACCTCGGGGTACCGCCAGCCCAGGTGCCTCTGGAGCCACCTCTGCCTAGTGGTGTTAACGTCGTGCTCCTTGCCCCTGATGATGTGGGACACCTCCATGAGGTGGTCGTCGACGCCACAGCTGAAGTTATAGAGAGGCCAAACACGGTACCTGTTGCCCTGGAGGGGGTGCTCGACGTCGCTGATGCGGAGCGCGGGCCAGTCCCTCACCGCGGGGTTAGGGTCGTCGAGGTCGGTCTTTATCCTGACCACCGCCTCGCCCTTCTCGTAGGAACCGTCAAGCATCTTTTCCCATCGCCTGAGCTGCTCCTCGGGTGGCAGGTCTCTGCACGGACACGAGTCGCTGGCCATGTAGAGCTTCCTGAAGGACTTCACCTCGCAGGTGCAGACGTAGGCGTTCCCTTCCCTCAGGAGCCTCTCGGCGTACTCGTAGTAGATGGGGAGCCTGTCGCTCTGCCGGTACTGCTCGTCTACCTTTACTCTGAGCCACTCGATGTCCTCCAGTATGGCTTCATACATCTCGGGGATTGGGGTTTTGACCTCGGCGCTGGTGTCCTCGTACCGGAGTATGAAGTGGCCGTCGTACATCTTGGCGTACTCGTCGCAGAAGATGATGGGCTCCGCGCTCCCAAGGTGCAGCGCGCCGTCGGGGTTCGGCGCGAACCTCGTCTTTACCATGGGCCACTTGTCCACGTTCTCCAGCGGAGGCAGCGTCTTCTTCTCTTCCTCTACCTTCCTCCTCTCCAGGAGCTCCGGGTGGTTCTCCTCTATGTACCGCAGCTGCTCCTCCTGTGTCCACGAGTTCACCTCCTTCACAGCCTCGTTTATCGTGGGGACGACCTCCTTGGCCCTCGGCCTCAGCTCGGGGAACTCCCCGAGAACCTTGCCGATCACTGACCCTGCCTGGGCTACGCCGTCGTGCTGGGAGGCGTTGTGAGCCGCGTGCTTGGTGGCGGCTTTCCTTATCTCCTTGTTGCTCATGGACACTGCTGGTCTCGATGAAATACGAGGACTAGGTCTATTATTCCTTTCTCTAGTATTCGCGTTTGACGAAGTACTCTACGAGGGTCTTCAGCTCGTCCTTGGCGGGGGTGTCGGGTATCACGTCCAGCATCTTGAACGCCCTCGTTATGTACTTATCCGCCACGTTTTTCGCGTAGGCGATGGAGCCCACCTCCTCCAAAGTCTTGACGACCGCTTCGATGTCCTCGTGAGATGCGCCCTCAACCCCGAACGCCCTGTTAAGGAGCTTCCTCTGCTCCTCGGTGGCGTTCTCCAAGGCGTGTATATTTATCAAGGTCTTTTTTCCTTCCCGGAGGTCGCTCCCTACGGGTTTACCGAGCGTCTCCTCGTCCGCCGTCACCCCCAGTATATCGTCCTCGATCTGGAAGGCGATGCCGGCGTCCCACGCGAAGCTGCCAAGGGCGTTGACTTGCTCATCAGAGCCACCACCCGCCAACGCGCCCACCTGGGCACAAGCTCTGAATAAGGCGCTGGTCTTCGCGCCCACCATGTAGATGTAGTCGTCCACGGTCACGTCCGAAGCGCTGGGGAAGCTGATGTCAAGCGCCTGCCCCTGGCACAGTAGCAATGTAGCCTCGGTGATCTTGTCTATGCTCTCGAGGAGCCGCTCGGGGGACATACCTGAGGGCCTGTTTCTCACTATGACTTCGTATACTTTGGCGTAAAGGAGGTCCCCGGCTAGAATAGCCATGGGCATACCATACACCTTGTGCACTGTGGGCTTGCCTCTGCGGAGATCGTCGTGGTCCATCACGTCGTCGTGGACAAGAGTGAAGTTGTGGAGAAACTCGACGGCGGCGGCGAACGGGACGGCGTCCTCGGCTCGCCCGCCGACCGCCTCACACGCCTTGATGGTCATGTAAGGCCTAAGCCGTTTACCCCCCGCCTCTATGAGGTGCAGGCTCGCCTTCTCAAGGGGCTCCGGCTCCTGTCCGCTGAGCTCCCTAGCGAGGAAGCCGTTGATCATCTTCGCGTTCTCAGCTAGTTTCCTCTCTATGGCCTTCAGTTGAGCCATGATCCTTCCCCTTGTTCTGTGATAGACGGCGTGTAATCCTCTTAAAGGTTATCTCGGTGGCGTTCAGCGTACTTCGACACATCGAACCCCCGAAGCCTTAGCCACTCGGCGGTCCTACCCATTATCAGAGTGGGAACGTTCTTCAGCTCAGACACGTCCCTAGCTCCGGTAAGGAACATGACCACCTTGAACTCCTGGATGACATTGTCCACGTACTCCGCCAGCGCGTCTCTACTCTCAACGGCCTTCTCCAAGAAAGGCTTCGCCATCCCCGCGGCGTCGGCGCCCAACGCGATGGACTTCGCCATCTCTGCGCCCGTCCTGATCCCGCCAGACGCGATGACCTTGAGGCCTGTGCTCTGGCTGGTCTCGACGACGCTGACGGCGGTGGGTATCCCCCAGCTCCACAGCGCCTGCCCCAAGTATTCTTGGCCTCTCTTCCCTTCCTCCCTTGCGATGTGGTACTCGACGGCTGACCAGCTGGTGCCCCCCACGCCGCTTACATCCACGGCGGCCGCCCCAGCCTCCTCGAGCTTCACCGCCTCCTCGTAGGCGATCCCGCAGCCCGTCTCCTTCATGACTACGGGCGTGTCCAAGGCGCCCGCTATCTCCCTGACTTTCTCGAGGATGCCACTGTAGTTGGTGTCGCCTCCCACCTGCACAGCCTCCTGCAGGGGGTTCATGTGAAGCGCGAGGGCGTCCGCCTCGACCATCTCGACGCACCTCACAGCCTCCTCGACGCCCCACCCCAGGGAGAGCTGGGGGCACCCTAGGTTGCCGATGACGAGGGAGTTGGGCGCCTTCTCCCGGACGACGGCGAACGTGCCCGCGGTATCGGGATCCTCCACGGCGATCCTCTGGCTGCCCACGCCGATGCCTATGCCTTTCTCTTCCGCGACCTCGGCGAGCACCGCGTTGATCTCCAGCGCCTCCCGGGTTCCCCCGGTTATCGCGCTGATTATTAGCGGAGCACGTAGCTCCCTGCCGAAAAGCGTGGTTCGGGCGTCCACGTCGTCCAGGTCTATCTCAGGGAGGGCCCTGTGGATGAGCCTAACGTCCTTCAGCCCCGTGCCTATGTCTCCCTCGACATCCTCCTCCAAGCTGACCCTGATGTGCCTCATCTTCCGCTTCTCTATGCCGCTCATACATTCACCTCTTCAGCCGTGTCCCAATTACGTTTTCGCCTCTCAGGGCCGCTCTCACGCGGCCATCCACCGTCGCGTTGACCAAAACTACCTCGATCCCGGCCTCGACGGCCTCCGCCGCCTCAAGGACCTTGCCGAGCATGCCGCCGGTTACGTCAGTGTCCAGCGCGTCACCGATCTTGGCCTCGTCGCCGTGATTGCTTAGGGAAAGCTCCTCGATCAGCCGGGCGTCCTCGACGAGCTTGGGGTCAGCCGTGAATACCCCGTCGACGTCGGAGCCCAACACCACCCTCTCGGCTTCTAGGCCTGTGGCCAGCTTCACGACGAGCTGGTCGCCCGAGAGTATGGCGAACCTCTGCAGGGTGTCCAGGACCGCGTCGCCGTAGAGGACGGGGACAAGCCCGGACTCGATAAGCCTCTCGACGACGTGGAGGTCGATGTCGATTATTCGTCTGCCCTCCGTCACTATGAAGGAGGAGGGAGAGACGGCGAACGCGGGCACCCCAGCGTCGAGGAGCTCACGGACGATTATGCCGTTGAGCTCCATCATGGCCTGATGGGTCTTGGAGAACCCGATGATCTGCCTCGGCTCCCTGTAGCCTTCCGCGATCCCGTACTCCGTGGCGACTGGGTGACCGTATGAGCCTCCCCCGTGAACGACGACCAAGGGAGCGTCGGCCTCCGCGATCTCAGCTGCGAGACGGGCGATGTTGTCGATGTGCGGCGTGAACGGCTTGTCCTTGTGTGTGACGACGCTTCCACCGAGCTTAAGTATCAGCATTCTCTTCCTCAATCCACCTGCTCTCGACGCCCCGGTCCGTCAGCTGGACCCTGTAGCTTTCGCTCTTCCTGCGCCTGATGGCCTTCTCCACGGCGCTCATTTTCTCCTCCTCTGCGACGGCGATCATGCAGCCACCGCCACCGGCGCCGGTGAGCTTCGCCCCAAGGGCGCCGTTCTGCCTCGCGGTGTACACAAGAGCCTCCAGCTTCATGGTTGAGACCCCTATCGCCGACAGCAGGCCGTGGTTCATGTTCATGAGGTCGCCGATGCGATGGATGTCTTTGGCAAGCAGGGCGTCCAAGCCCTCCCCGGCTATGCCTCCCATGGCGTCTATGATGGAGTCCATGAGCGCCGGGTTCCTCTCCTTGAGGGCCGCGACGCTCTCCACCATCTTCCTGGTGGACCGCTTCTTCCAGGTGTTGCCGATGATGAAAGGCATGGACAAATCTAGTTTATGGTGCTTGATGCCTGAGTCCCTCTCGTAGCTCAGTACGCCGCCGAAGGTGCTGACTGTGTTGTCCACGCCGCTGGGCTTCCCATGTATGATGGTCTCACCCTCGAACGCTAGTCTGGATATCTCTTCCTTGCTGAGGTCGGCGTCGAAGAGCCGCTCCACGGCGCCCACCGTGGCCACGCATATGGCGGCCGAGCTGCCCAGCCCCACGGCTATGGGTATCATTGACCTTACCTTCAGGTTCACGCCGGACTCGACGCCGAGGTGGTCCATGGTCTTCTTGGCTGCGACGTTGAGGGCCGCCAGGTTCCTGCCCCTCCAAACCTTTCCTCTAACCGCGTGGTAGACGTCGTCCTCGAAGTAGCCGGAGAACCCGAGGTTGTCGGCGTCCACGTAGACCTTTCGGTCGTCGCGCCTACTCACGTACACCCGTGCCCTCCGGTCTATGGCGAGGACGACGGCTGGCCCACGGTAAACCACGCTGTGCTCACCGAACAGTATCATCTTGCCTGGCGCCGTTGCCTCCACCTGCATCGTCTTCACTCACCGGGTTATCTTCAGAGCGGCGTATCCCACGACCGCGCTGTAGTCTCCGATAATGTCTCCGCTGGTATAGTATGAAAGTAATTCTGCTCTTCCGGCTCCAGCGAGCTTGGAGGCCACCAACGCGGCTGACACCGGGCCGTACCCGCAGGTGGTTATCCTGTGCTCCCTCACGACTCTCTGGAGCTTCTCCTCGTCCATCTCCAGTATGGCGTCTATTACCAGCCTGTCCTTCCTGTTCGCCGCCTCCTGACGATCCTGGTGGGTCAGGTCAGTCGACGCTACCACGAGCACGTTCTTATCCTCCGTGGCCCCGTGGATTGCTTCGCCTACCTCCCTGCTCGTCTCCAGGTCCTGGTGCCCCATGCATATGGGCACCAGCTTGAACTCGCCGTAGATGTACTGAAGGAAAGGCACCTGCACCTCGACGCTGTGCTCCCTCAGGAACGCTGTGTGGTCGTAGTCGATGATCTCAGAGTGCTCAAGTATCTCCTTGGCGAGAGCCGTGTCCAGCGGCACGCGTCCCAGCGGGGTCTCCCAGCTGCCCTCTCCCACAATGGACACAGGGGCCCCCCAGCCCGTGTGGTTGGGCCCGATGACTATGACGGTCTCAGGCTTCTCCTCCTCGGCGAGGGCGAGGTAACAGTGCGCCGCCGCCGGCCCTGAGTACATGTAACCCGCGTGGGGGCATACAACTGAGCGGATTGTGCGTTTTGCTTGCGTCTCGCCGGGCAGCCTGCCGGGTCCGCGTTGATGGTTAAAACATTGTTCGATCTGCTGTCTGAGACGATCAGGCTGCGCGGGGTAGAAGGTCCCAGCGACTACCGGCCGCCTGACGCTCAAACCCGTCACCTACAGCGTGGTCTCGAAGTCCTCGATGGTTGCTCCGAATTCTCCGCTGGCGGGGAGGGTTCCTCTCTCTCTCATGATCTCTCTGACGAGGAGCCAGTAGACTATGGCGAGGCTCCTGCGGCCCTTGTTGTTCACCGGTATCACGAGGTCTACGTTCTTGAGGCTGTTGTCTGTGCTGCAGAGCGCGACCACCGGGATCCTGATCTGGCTAGCCTCCTCGACTATCTGCTGGTCGGCGAGGCTGTCGGTGACGATGACCGTCACGGGCTCGAAGAAGTCCGCGTACTCGGGGTTGGTGAAGGACCCGCTCGTGAACCGCCCGATGTATGATCTGCACCCGAGAATCTCGCAGAACTTCTCGACGGGGTTCCTGCCGTACCTCTTGGAGCTTGCCACCACGACCTTGCTCAGGTCCAGCCTGGACAGGAAACGGGCCGCCATCTTGATGCGCTCGTTCATCTGCTCCATGTCCAGCACGAAGAGGCCGTCGGGCCTCACCTTGTAGATGAAGGGCTCCATGTCCTGGGTCTTGATGCGGGTGCCTATGTGAACGCCCGCGCTCAGCAGTATCTCCTGCGGCAGGAGAAGGTTCTCGTTTACTTCGACTTCCATTACCTGATTCCTCCTTTGAGGTCGGGGCTCTCCCGCTGCTCGTGGAACTTCAGAACCTCATCGATTATCTCGACGTGGCCGAGGAGCATCCTGCGGCAGCAGTACCTAGTGACGCCTAGGCTGTCGAGGACCTCCCCCGGGTTCTCCCCGGCCTCCACACGCTTGTTGAAGTCCTCCCACTTGTCGCCTATGACCTTCCCGCATGAGAAGCACCTAACAGGGACTATCATTCATTATCCGCCTATCTTTTGCACAGTGTTAGCTATGTCTAAACTGCGCGTTCTACCCTCTCAACAACCCGGAGCCTATTTAAAAATACTTCTTTATCCGTCCCCGCCTCTGTTCGATGGGTTTCAACGGATTAAACACGATAGAGACGAGTTGTAGTCGGGGTCATGGCCGACGGTGTTCATGGTGTAGGTTACCGCCTCCTCCGGGTTCATCCCTTCCTCTATCATCGCCCTTATGATGCAACTGAACGCGAGGTCCGTGTGCTCAAGAGTCACCGGCCCGTCCCAGCTGACGTAC